>Ga0210394_10000334_pt1 | contig 107391 bp, 79 predicted proteins | sample IncBWC12MmetaG_FD_160121 | JGI IMG/M metagenome (GOLD analysis project Ga0210394, IMG submission 160121) | Forest soil microbial communities from Barre Woods Harvard Forest LTER site, Petersham, Massachusetts, United States - Inc-BW-C-12-M | ecosystem: Environmental > Terrestrial > Soil >...
AGCCTCCGCCCGCGGTCCGTATATCGACTTCGGGCGAAACCCGCCGCAGACCACTGACAATGCGCCCGTCTCGGCGTCAGCCTGGAATTTGATTCGCATGGCGCATCTGCCGCAGTTTCGCGATCAGTTCTGCGTTGTCTCGCCGTGATTCTTGATGTTGGATCTCGGCGACTGCGTCCGCCTGCGCCAGGTATTCGTCAATCTCTTTTTGATTGGCCAAATAATAGGCGAGTGCGCGAGGTGTGTAATGATTCGCTCAGAGGCGCTATGTCAAAGGTCATCTGGAACGTACCTTTCTTGCACAGTTTTTGAGCTACTATCTAGAACTTCCTTTCTGCAATAAACAGGGCAGAAAATACAGATACGACGAGAAGTTGGCGAAGATGTTCAAGAATAATCTGCTGCCTGTGTCTGGCGAATTGTTATTCCGCTCCGATTTCCCGTCCTGCTGCGATTCTACGATGCGCAATTTGGTCGTTCTGTTCATTCACTTCATCGGCATCGTGGCCCGCTTGCTCGGACCTGGCGGTGTCCGTTCCCTAGTTGCGGATTACTCCTCCCGCGATGCGAGAGATCGGCATCGGAACCGCGAGGGGATGGTGCAGACTTCGCCTTCGCGTATTCGGACTTGGCGGCGATGAGGATGGGAATGTCGGGGTCGGCGCCTTTCCAAAGCGAAAAGAACTCTTGATAAGCAGTTCGGCTCTTAGCGGCGTCGCCGGTCACGGCGTAGGCGCGTGCGAGGCCCAGGTGAGCCAGCGGCCAATTCACATGAGTGGTGACGAGGCCATGGTTGTCGAGGATTTTTTGAAACTGGGCCGCAGCCTCTTTCCCGGACTTCAGTTCCAGATATGCCAAGCCACGATAGTACAGGGTGAGGCCATAGGAGTCGCTAGCCAGATCGTAGGGAACGGCACGACGCAACGCCTCGATAGCCGCGGCCGGATTCTTGCGGTTCAACTCGATGGCTGCGCGACTGCAAGCAATGGTGGTGTTGGTCATCATTATGCCCAAGGATGAGTCCTTGATCGCTTCGTTGGTCAGCGCTTCAGCGTGCCGCAAATCCCCGGCTTGGGCGAGGGCCAACGCAGCGTAGGCCTTGTGATGCACGGAATTTGGCATCATCCGGAGGGACAGATTCACCAGCTCCTTGGCCTCCCGCCCATTCCCCGCTTGGGCCTCAAAGAATGCTTGGTCGTTGATTATAGAGACCGCCTGTTCTTTGAGCCCCTGCCGCAGGGCGATCGCACGGGCACTTCCAAAAAGTTCTCGGGATTTGCGGAGCCTGCCTAGGCTAAAGGCTGCGGACGCTTGGTAATAGGTCAGATAGCTTTCGAGAGGTTTACCCTTGAACCAGTCGACCTCCCGCTGCATGACTGCCTCATCGCCCTCGGCAAACGCGATGTTGTAGAGAATACGATGGACATTATAGCCATCCAACTTTTCGGCAATCGCCTTTTCGCAGATGGCTTTGGCCTCGGCGAACCGTGTGGCCACCCAGTAGGCCTGGGCAAGAGTCGCGTAAGGACTAGCATGCTTCGGGTTCAGCCGTAGAGCCTGCTGGCCCGCCTCGATCGCTTTCTCCGGCTGACCAGCTACAACGTACGCGTTGCTGAGGTTGTTAATGGGAATCAAGTCGCGCGGGTATATTTCGGTCCAGAGTCTCTCAGTCTCGATCGCCTTTTCGATATCCTTGACGGTGTCGAAGTAATAGTGCGTAGCGATATAAAACTTCTCCCTCTCGCTGACGTGCTCCCGCCGCTCAAAAGCCTTCCGCATATAATCGTCAGCGACATCAACTTGCTGGATGTTGGCGTAAACCGCGGCCAGTCTGGCATAGGGAATCGCGAAGTCGGGATCCAGCTCAATCGCCATCTTGTAAAAGGCGATACTTTCAGCTTCCTTGCCTTGGGCTCGTGCTTCGTCACCCGATGTGTACGCTTTCAGCGCGGCGAGTGATTTAGTGGTCGCCTGTTCGATGGGGGTATCAAACTTCTGGATTGAACTGAGGGATTCACCCAGCTTTCGCCGCAACGGTAAGATCACTTGCCCAAGCCCGTTCAAGACCTCGTCCCTGTTGAGCGCCTCAATCTTCTGGTGAGCCAGCAGCTCTCCAGTCAGGCAATTCTCAGAGGCCAAATCAATGACGTACTTGTTGCCGAGGGCCATGATCGAGCCCCCGACCATGACCTTGGCTCCTGCTCGTTGGCAAACCTCTCGCGCGAGAGGTGGGACGACACGCTCGGCGGGAGAATGGCTCATCAGACTCAAAGTCTGCATGGTTGTCGCGTCGGGCACGATGTTGAAATAGGGCGACTCAGCGAGTTTTACGGTCAGTGCCTGCCTCAGCGAACCGTCGAAGATCGGCTCGCCGGTCATGTTGACGAAATCAGACACCAGGACGGAATCCCGCTCGGTTAAGGCCAGCGTGCGACGTGGGTAATAAATTATTCCTGCCACAGTCGACGCGATTGCAAGGATAACAGCGGCAAGCGCTAGCAAGCGGGGACGGACGCGGTGCCTAAACGTCGGAATTCCTGCTTCCGAAGTTGCTGCGGCGTGTGCCGAAGGTATCCCACCAGTCCTGCCAACGGCACGTTCCTGTCCGGTACTCTCGGTCGGACGCCCGGACTCCGTTTCACGCTTAAGGCGCTGCAGGTCCGCGCGCATGTCTGAGGCGTGTTGGTAGCGCAGGTCCCGATCTTTCTCCAGCGCCTTGATGATGATCTCCTCCAGCTCACGCGGTACCAGGGGATTCAGTCGTACGGGTGGCACCGGCCGACGGTTCAGGATGGCCTCGAAAATGACACCTAGCGTCTGTCCGCGAAACGGCAAAGTCCCAGTTGTCATCTCGTAAAGCACCGCACCGAAGGAAAACAGGTCGGTCCGGACATCCAAATCCTTGCCTTTGACCTGTTCCGGCGACATGTAAACGATTGTGCCGAGAGCCGCACCGGGGTTGCTCAGATGCTCTTCTACTTCAAGGGTCGCGGCGGTCGGCTCCGTTCCAGTTACTGGTTCGGGAGAGAGTTTCGCCAAGCCAAAGTCGAGGATTTTGGCGTGGCTACGATCAGTGACAAAGATGTTGGCAGGCTTAATATCGCGATGAATGATTCCCTTGGCGTGCGCGGCATCCAAAGCGTCGGCGATCTCGAGGCCGAGCGAGAGCAGGATCTCCAGATCCATTGGACGACTGGCGATGCGGTGCTTCAACGTCGCGCCTTCCAGAAATTCCATCGCAATGAACGCGTGCCCGTCCTGTTCACCAATGTCATAGATCGTGCAGATGTTCTGGTGATTTAGGGCCGACGCGGCCTCCGCCTCGCGCTGAAACCGAGCGAGAGCTTGCGGATCCCGCGCAACATCATCAGGCAGAAACTTGAGCGCCACGAAACGGTGGAGACGAGTATCCTCAGCTTTATAGACGACTCCCATCCCGCCGGCGCCGAGCTTCTCGATGACGCGGTAATGCGAGATGGTTTGGCCAATCATGAATGGGAAACCGTTCTTGGCGAGGCATGTTAGGCCGTGCCAAGAGGCAAGTCAACGCGCGCGTAGTAGATGATAGTAGATGCATCCGCGCCTCGTACTTATTCCCGATCAGTAACGATCAAACGCGCTTGTGTCCATTAAGTGGGGTAGTTCCCGGACCCCAAGAAGAAGGGCCCCGACTCGCATCGTGCAGAGCCGGGGCTTTTTCTTTCGCTCCTGCCATCCTGACATAGCCGAGAACCGAAGGGTTCGCTGCGAACTTTCCAGAACGCCGTTTGCACGAAGCCCCCACCCGGAATTTGATCGGTTCGGTCATCACTAGCGTTTCTCAGACCCATCTTCAGACGAGAGGTCGTCTTGCTGTATCAGGCCTCTGAGGGGATTGTGATCAAGCCTTTGATCTTTGCTCTCTGCGTTGTATTTGCGTTCGACAGTGTCTGCGCTCTGATACCTGCCTGGCAGCCATCGCCGGGACATACGCAAATTCCGATACGGCCGGTGGCGGTGCCGGATGCACAGCCTGCCGTGGGGACGGAGGTCACCGCGACGGCGAAGAATCTGGTCGCCCGAAGGCCACGGGATTACGTGGAGAACGTATCGCGGCCTACGATGACGGTCTATTCCCCAACGGGAAAGAATGCGGGCACTGCGGTCGTCGTGTTTCCTGGCGGGAGCTATCAGGTCAGGGCTTTTCGTTCCACCACCAGAGCGGGGGAAGAGGCTTCTGCTCGGGATAGATTTCGTCGAGGGTGTTGCCCTGGAAGAGTTCACCGTTTTTCATCACGTACTCGATCGTATTGGTGTTGTGAATGTCGTCGAGCGGATTCTTATCGAGTACGACGAAATCGGCGAGTTTCCCGGGCTCGATGGAGCCGAGGTCCTGGGCGAAGCCCATGGCTTCGGCGCCGCGGATCGTAGCGGAGCGAAGGACGTCCATGTTGGAGGCGCCGCCGGAAGAAAGTGCCCACATTTCCCAGTGATAGCCGAGCCCCTGGAACTGGCCGTGGCTGCCGATGCAAATCCGGCCGCCGGCCTTGATGATCTTGGCATCCTGCGCGGCGAGGCGCGGGAAGGCGAGTTCGTCCTTGCGCGTCCAGATGCGACGGCGGCGAGTGCGGTCGTCCACGATATTGTGCGGGAGGAAGCGGCGGACTTTGGGGTCGTCGTGCACTTCCGTAGTTTCGTAGAAGTAATTTTCGGCCCAGGGACCACCGTAAGCCACGATAAGAGTTGGCGTGTAGAAGATGCCGGAACGCGACCAGAACTGCACGATGTCGTCGAAGAGCGGAGTGATCGGGAGGCTATGCTCGTTGCCGCTGAAGCCGTCAATCGCGTGTGTGAGGTCGAGCTTCATGTCCAGCCCTCCTTCGGTCGTGGGCATGACGCCTTCTTTTTTGCAGGCCATGACCATCGACTGGCGCTGCTTGCGATTGCCTACCAGATAGGACTTGAGATAGGTAGTGCGATAGAACTCGCGGTATCGGCGGACAACGTCGTCGGCGTCGTCGAGAGACTGGAAATCGGAGTCGGGAAAAACGCCGGGGCCGGTGGAATAGGGACGCGGGCCGATGATGTCGCCGGTGTCGATAAGATCCTGATACGCGAACGTATCATTGGTGCCGGTTTGCGGATCGCGTCCCGCGGTTACACCGTAGGCGAGATTGGCGAGGAAGCTCCAATTCTGGAGATCCAGAACGCCGCGGCGGATCTCGGTCCAGTGTGGGTGAATATCAATGAAGCCGGGAACGATCGTCTTTCCGGAAACGTCGATGACCTTGGCTCCAGCGGGTACGGTGACACTGCCGCTTTTGCCGACGGCAACGATACGGTTATCTTTGATGGCGATGTCGGCATTTTCGAGCACTTCATCGCCATGCATTGTGATTACCCGGGCGCCCCGCAGGACGGCCTGACCGGAAGGAGTGTGGCGCGGGAACTGGAGGTTGACGGCGATGATTTCGGGTTTCAGCTTGGGCAGTTTTTTCTTGTCGTCGCCTTTTCTGTCGTCTGCGGAAGAAGCTGGTGCGGCAGCGGAGGTGGATGCGGCGGGGGCCGGTTTATCGGTTGATTTGGATTCGTCGCCTTTCTTGGGAGTCTCGAACTCGACTTGCTCGACAGGCAGCCGGAAGAAAGTAGAACCCTCGGCCCAAGTAAGGGTTTTCCCACCATCGGCAAAGTTCATGTAGTCTGCACCGACGTCGGTGATCTTGCGGAGAGGAACGGGCGATTTGGAGAGATCCACGGTGATTGCTTCCACGCCCACGCGTGGAACGGCGAGCAAGTAAATCTGATTGCTGGCCTGCGCCAGGGCCCATTTGCCATCGGGGCTGATCCGGACGTCATCGGCGGGCGCACCTTCGGGCTTCTCGGGATCTGGAAACCAGGCTTTGCCGAAGACCCGAATGATGGTGCGGCGGTCGGTGCCATCGTAGCGCAGGGACATGAGCCCATTTTCGGAGTGGACGTAGATGCGATCCGGCTCTGGGCCAAAATGAGGATGGGCGGCGCCGCGCGCGGGAAGGATGAGATTGGCGTCGCCGCCGTCCGAGGGCAACCAGATGAGATCGAGATTGACCGGGGTAGCTTCCCACTCATCGAATTGCTCGACATGGCCCTGGCGCGGGCCGCGCAGCGCGACGATGCGTTGGCCATCGGGCGAGAAGCAGACTTCGCGATAATAGGCGGGGACGCGAGTAAGCTGCTGGGGACTGCCTTGTCCGTCGGCGCGTGTCTTCCAGATTTGTCCGCCGTCCTGCGTCCAGGTAACGTATGCGATCCACTGGCCGTCCGGCGACCAAGCGGGCATAAATGCACGGGCCTCACCTTCGGTGAGGCGGCGCGGCTTGCCGGCGGGAATGTCCATCACGTAAAGATGGGTAAGTCCCGAGAAGACCAGACGCTTGCCGTCGGGGGATTGCGCGGGCTGCTGGATGAGGCGCAACCGCACGGGGCCTTCGTCAACTCGCAGGGCAAGGTTGAGGTCCGGACCGAGCTCACGAGAGATCTTTGCGGTGAAAGGAATTTCGGTATCCACGCTGGTCGCAACGGAGATGCGATGGATCTTTCCGCCCCAAGCGGCGACGACTTCCTTGCCATTGGGGGTGAAAGCATAATTGGGAAGAAAGTCGCGGGTAAAGAGAGACTCCTGGTCGTCGCGCTGGACGGGGTACTTCAGCCAGTGCTCTTCGCCGTTCTTGAGGTCGCGAATGCGGAGGCCGGTTTCGGTTTCGGTGCGGGTGGCGAAGACGAGCAGGTTGCCCTCGGGAGAGATCTCCGGGCGCATGGCGCTGCCGGGAGAGTCGCTGACAGTGTCCTCGTCGCCAGTGATCAGATTGCGGCGGGTGACCTGGGAGAGAGGAAAAATCACATTGTAAAATCCCTCGGGGGTCTGGCGAGAAGTGTAGTAAAGGAAGCGCCCATCTTTGGAGAGGGACGCGCCGAGCGCATTGATCCACCGCCGGGGCGACGTATCTGGTTTGGAGTGCGACTTGGTGACCTGCACGCCAGCGCCACCCTTGATGTGATACATCCAAAGTTCAGCAGCGCCGATTGGGAATTGCGTGAAGCGGGAGGCGATCACGTAGTTCCCGTCGGGAGTCCACACCGGCGAGGCGAATTCGCTCTGATCGTCCTGGCTGAGCTGCTTGGCGTTGGAGCCATCAGCGTCGGCGATCCAAACGTTCTCGGCCCCGCCGCGATCGCTGATGAAAGTAATTTTCTTACCGTCCGGGGAATAGCGAGGCTGCGAATTGAAGGCCATGCCGGTCGTGAGTTTGTGGGCTTCGCCGCCAGTGAAGGGGACGGTGTAGAGATCGCCGACAAGCTCGAAGAGGATGGTCTTACCGTCGGGGGAGACATCCAACGAGAGCCAGCTGCCCTGGTCGGTGGTGAACTCCACATTGCGGGTGGGCTTTAGTGGAAGAGGTTGGTCCTTCTTTGCGTCATCCGCGGTCAGCATGGCCACGGGCATTGCCAACATCCCTGCAAACAGCACACTCGGAAGGAACGTTTTCATCTATGCCTCCAGATGCTGGGGCGCTACGGTAGTCTTCCAATGCAACGAGTGTCAACGGAGATTGTGCCGTGGAGCATTAGAGAGATGCAGTAGAGATTTCGAGACGGAGTGACGCAAAAGTGGTGCTGCTCGTCTGGCGACATCCAAATAGATAAAACAATCGGTGCGCTCAAAGAAAACACCATGCGGTCTCTCTGCAAGATTCATTTTGTCTAAGACGTGTTCGCAGAATGGCACATCCCGGATCACTCGTAGAAAGTCGCGTAGTGTAGAGCAGCTAGCGGGTGACCAAAAGACGGCAATCGCATGTTCAGTTGCAGCGATCGGTTGGGCCAGCAGCGAGTCAGCTGCCTTCGTGCAGATCTGTTCGACGCCCGAGACGTTCGCGATGGATGCGATTCGTCGGCCGTCCGGCGACACCTTGGGCCCCTCTTGATATCCGCCGAACAGGAACTGGCCTTGATCTGGCGGACTTATTGTGTAACGCGTGACGTTGACGAACACCATCGATTGTCGGTAGCGTGAAATTCCGATCGCAATCGCAGCGAGCAAAGCGATTGAAGCAAGAACGCACGATGCGCTATCCGACGAACAATTAATACTTGAAGTTCAACGGGGCAACGGAGATGCGTTCGCGGTGCTCTTCGATCGCTACAACCGTCTCGTCCTTAGGGTCGCGCTAAGAATCGTCCACGATGCTGGAGAGGCCCAGGAAGTGGCCCAGAATGAATGCTATCGTTCGGCAAAAAGATTTGACCCCGCCAGAGGCACACATAAAGGCGATGGTCTGGGAAGCGAGCGTTAAGACGTTAAGGAATGGCGGAGAGGGGGGAAGTTGTAGAGAACATCCATGATCTGGCGTTCACCGCGGGTAAATCCGTTCAGAATTAAACCTTGTAATCATGCCGTTGCATGGCATAATTACTTGGAATGATTGAACGAGCGATCAAGCCAGTTATTAGGGACCTCTTGACCCGATTTCCCGCGGTTGGGCTTCTCGGGCCTCGTCAAGTAGGCAAAACCACTCTGGCCCTTTCCATAGCTTCCGAACTGAAGGACAGCTCCACCTACCTTGACTTGGAACTGCCGTCGGACCGGGCGAAACTGTCCGATCCGGAACTCTATCTCGGGCAACACGAGGAAAGTCTTGTCATCTTAGATGAGATTCATCGTCTACCTGGCATCTTCAAGACGCTTCGGAGCCTCATCGATAAAAGACGCCGGAAAGGAAATCGTGTTGGGCAGTTCCTGCTCCTGGGTTCTGCTTCGATTGATCTACTTCAGCAATCCGCCGAATCGTTGGCCGGACGCATCACATACCAGGAACTACGGCCGTTCTCCGAGACGGAAGTTGCGGATGTCAGACCCGAGCAGGGAGACCAACTCTGGGTGCGGGGCGGCTTTCCTGACAGTTTCCTTGCAGGGGATGACAAAGAGAGCTTCGAATGGCGGAGCGCTTTCATCCAAACCTATTTGGAGAGAGATGTTCCCGCTCTCGGACCGAGAATTCCAGCCGAGACTCTCCGCCGGTATTGGCAGATGTTGGCTCACAACCAGGCGCAAATGATGAATGCCGCACAGCTGGCGAGCGGACTGGGGGTGAGCGGGCACACCGTGGCCCGTTACCTCGACATTATGGTGGATCTTCTGCTCGTTCGGCGGCTGCCCCCTTGGTCGTCAAACGCAAAGAAACGCCTGGTTCGAACACCGAAAGTCTTCGTGCGAGACAGTGGTCTAGTCCACGCTTTGCTTGGCATCCGTGAGCGCGAGGAACTTCTGGGACACCCTGTCGTCGGTGCAAGCTGGGAGGGAATGGTCATTGAAAATGTACTGGGTGCCCTGCCCGCTGGCGCCGAGACATCCTTCTACCGAACATCCGCGGGCGCCGAGATCGACCTCATCATTGATTTTGGCGCAAAGGATCGGTGGGCGATTGAAGTGAAGCGATCCATTGGAAACCCGGCGCCGAGCAAAGGGTTTTACATCGGATGTGAAGACATCGGAGCAGCCCGCCAGATCGTGCTTTATCCTGGCACGGAGAGATACAAGTTGGACCAGAAGACGGAAGTGATGTCCCTGGATGTGCTGTTACACAAAGAGCTGCACCGAACCAAGTAGCCCCAAATTGGATTTGATTCTCGCTCTTGGAAAAGCCCACATTCGAAATGGCACAAATCCCTCGCGCGTCGGGCTCGTCCGGGGGTGGACGAGCCGTAATTGCCCGGCGTAGAGGTCCATCAAGTTCTGCAAATGGCCCATCCACTTACCCATTTGATTGCATAACTGCAAAACCATGTCGCGGCCTGGACCGAGTGGACTGTGGTTGTTCGACGATGCTGGTGAGGCGGCGGGCGAGTCGGCAGAAACTGGCTGAACTTTAGTACTGATCCCAGCCACCGCTGTACTATCGACCAAAACGGGAGGGGGTTCTAAAACAGTTACAGGCTGGAACGCGAGTGTCCCCACTCGGTTCATGTGTGCCGTATCTGGACGGGAGAATCGACCGTGTATCCGAACCCAAGCAAGCTGGCGAAGAAGAGCTCTGACGTTCTGCTGAAGACCACCACCTGGGGCGCGCTGATTGCCTTCGCGCTAGTGTTCACCCTCCTCGGATTCAAGGGGTATGTTGACCATTTTAGTGGGAACGTGGCGGTGCCAAACAGCACAGGTGGAAAGGCGCCTGTTCGAGCCGCAGTGACGCCTGAGCCGGCCAAAACTGCGAGTTCAGGCGGGTTTAGCAGCACGGCGGACCACGCGACGGAGTCGAATCCGTTCCCCGTCAGCCGAAAAGAAGTGGCGGCGGCAGGCAATCGCGACCGAGCGGTCAGCACAGCAGGAAACGTTGACACCAAGGAATTGCGTGCAGCGAAGCAAGAGATGGATTTCAGCGTGGCACCCGCGAGTGTAGAAGATCCGCAGGCTGTTATCGCCTCTCATATCGCGCCAGACCTGAAAAGTCTTGATCCGGAAAAGCCGGTGGACGTGATTGTGCAGTTTAAGAGCTCGGGAGTGCAACCGGACCTAGCGGCAGATGGTGCGACGAATAAGTCTGAACTACCGCTGGTACACGCTCAATTGGTCACCGTGAAAGCTGGAAATCTGAGCAGCATCGCATCGCATCCGGAGGTAGCGTACATTTCACCGGACAGGCCGGTACGAGGTGCAGTAGACAGCGTTGTGACGGCCGTGAACGCTGACCTGGCAAATGCCAGCGGCTGGAATGGTGCGGGTGTCGGGATTGCGGTGATCGATAGCGGCGTCAACAATGTTGTCGACCTTAGCTCTGGGGCAAATACAGCCCCGTCACGGGTCGTACACAGCCAAAGCTTCGTATCTGGCAATGGCCACGGCAATGACGATTTTGGCCATGGAACCCATGTGGCTGGTATCATCGCCGGGAACGCGTACACTTCCACCAACCTGCAATACTACCCGGACTTCTATCCAGGAATCGCGCCAGAAGCCAACATCATCAATCTGCGTGTACTCGACGGCACCGGCGCAGGCACGGACAGCGGGGTTATCTCTGCCATCCAGCAGGCCATTACCTTGCAAACCACCTACAACATCCGGGTAATCAATCTGTCGCTGTCCCGCGGAGTGTATGAGAGCTACACGCTGGATCCGCTTTGCCAGGCCGTGGAGTCCGCATGGAAGGCAGGCATTGTAGTCGTGGCCGCCGCCGGGAACATGGGTCAATACAATGGGGCGGGCACGAATGGTTATGCAACCGTCGGTGCACCGGGCAATGATCCGTACGTGATTACCGTTGGTGCCACCAATACCCATGGTTCCGGTGCGCAGACTGCGCAGACGATGACCAGCTACAGCTCCAAGGGTCCTTCGGCGATCGATCATATCGTTAAGCCGGACCTGGTGGCCCCAGGCAACGCGGTGGTATCGCTCCGGTCTTCACAGAGCAACAAATTAGCGAGTCAGTACCCAAACCTGGTGGTGTACCCGTGCGATTCGTCACGGACCAATTGCGGAAGCTCGCACGGTAAGGCGCAGTACTTCCAATTGAGCGGCACCAGCATGTCGACCCCTGTGGTCAGCGGCGTTGCGGCGCTACTTCTGCAACAGACGCCTTCCCTTACACCGGATCAGGTGAAAGCCCGCTTGATGAAAACGGCTTGGAAGGGCTTTCCGCAATCCATGAGCGCAACGGATCTGAGCACGGGCACGGTTTATCAGATGGAAGCGGACATATTTACCGTGGGTGCTGGTTCGGTGGACGCCGCCGCTGCACTGGCCAGCACTGACCTTGCTCCCGCGGCCGTGGGTTCCGCTTTGTCACCCACAGCTGTGTACAACTCGTCCAACAATACCGTTACGATCGCCGGCGCTCCCGGGACGGTGTGGAATAGCTCCGTTGTGTGGGGCAACTCGGTGGTTTGGGGTAACTCGGTGGTCTGGGGCAATTCGGTTGTGTGGGGTAACTCTGTGGTTTGGGGTAACTCCGTGGTATGGGGCAACTCCGTGGTCTGGGGCAATTCCGTTGTCTGGGGAAACTCCGACGGAACCGCAGGGGATTCTCAGTAATTGATCCGGTGAACGGATAGACGCATCCTTCTCCGGAGAATAAATAACCTCCTGGGCGCGTTCTACAAGCTCCGAGAGTTTCTGCTTGAGGCCCTTAGCAAATTTGTTGTGCACACTGCGTTTCACGCATACTGAGTACAGTTTTGGTGTCCGCCCATCTCAGATTACGAGAGCGTAGGCCGTGCTTCTTCCCCCGCCCTTTTCCTGTTTGAGAATGCCTTTCTCGATTAAGTCTTGTATGTCCCGCAAAGCTGTATCGTGCGAACTCTTTGTGAGTTTTGCCCACTTTTCGGTTGTCAATTTTCCCTCAAAGCCGTCCAGCAACAGATTCACTATCTTTTTCTGGCGGTCGCTGACCACCATTGATTCTTGCTTGACGCGCCGCCAGAATGCTTCCTTTTCCAAGACGCTGCCCGTCAGCATGTTTGCTCTTTCAATTGCGCGACCAAGGCAGTCGAGAAACCAAGCCAGCCAATCGGTCACGTCCATTCCGTCCCTCTGAGTATTTTCAAGAATCTGGTAGTAGTTCCGTCGCTCTTCGCGGATTTGGGAGGACATGCTGTAGAAGCGCTGTGCGCTCATCTCCAATCGAGCTAGGGACATTTCCGTAATGGCGCGCGCGATTCTTCCATTGCCGTCCGCGAACGGATGAATCGTGACGAAGTAAAGGTGCACTAGCCCAGCCTTGAGGAGAGGCTCGATTTCTTCGCCACTGTTGAACCAATTGAGAAATGCGGCCATTTCTGGTCCGACACGTTCCGCAACCGGAGCCTCAAAGTGAACTTTCTCATTTCCTTCCGCCCCGGAGACAACCTGCATTCCACCCTCGCGCCATGCCGCAGTTCGGATCTTGTAAATACCGCTGCGCCCGCTCGGAAACAGTGCCCCATGCCAGCCGAATAACCTCTCGTCTGTGAGCGGCGCCGCATATTTCTGAGTAGCATCCAGCATCATTTCGACGATACCCTCGATATGGCCGTCCGCTCGCGGGGCACCGGCGACGCTCAGGCCCATTCGGCGTGCGAGGGATGAGCGCACGCTCTCTGGATTCAGTACAGCTCCCTCAATCGCAGACGATTTGACTGTTTCTTCCGTGAGAGCGGCAAGCGTTGCTTCTTTTTGAAGCGGGTAACCTAACGCGCGCATCTTTCCAAGAAGCAAGCCTTGCCGATAGCGCACCGAGGACAGAGGAGCAACGAGACGGTCCACTTGCCAAGTGAACCGTGGCCATCCCTCGGCTTCATGGATATATTTCATAATCTACGCGTATTCTACGCGTTTATCTACGCATCGGTCAAACTAATCCACGCGTTTTCTACGCACAGAGCTATGCATCCTTAATACTCGTCCGCGTGCAACAGCCTTTTGACAATCTTTAGTTGAAGACGCGGCCGAGGAGTTGTATTGACGCGGTTCACGGAAACCCTCGATTTCGAATGGCTTAGTTTCATCGCTGGCGTGTTTCTCGGATTAATGCCAGGTGTGATGGTCTCGCCAGCTCCAGTTTTCATGGCCGGGCGGATGAGAGAATGTAGCCGAACCCGAATGGCGAAGGACCGAGCATGCTGGTCAGCACGGATTTCTTTCAAGTGGTTATTGCTATGGGTATTTATTCGCTCTAGATTGACCCACGATTCAGGAATCGGTATTGCTATGGGACGAGCTCGATGCTCACGAGTTCGGACAGAACTGGTTGTTCTCCGGAGTACGGCCTGAACAGCTTCTCCGGGCACGGTTGACCTGCACGCCGGCTCTCGTTCACAGACTATGATTAGCTGCTGATAAGAGGGGGCGCCTGAACTAAAAGTGTTCACGTTCATTTAGCCTGGGTTTTGATTGCAACTCCTTTGGAGGAAAACATGATGCGCCGAGTATGGACCTTAGCCGCCGGACTGGCAGCGATGTCAACAACGTGGCCTATAACCTATCGAGCGACTCCGGATAAGCCGCCACATAGCGATCACAGCCCAGAGCTTGTCAATACGTGTTTGATCACCAATGACGTGGAGAAACTGGCTAGCTTTTACGAGCCTGTTTTGGGATTCAAGGCGAAGTGGTCAGGCGAAGACTACGCCGAGTTTCACACGGACAGGGGAGTGTTGGCCATCTTCTCCGCGAGGGCTCAAGAGAAATACATTCCGGGCTCGACCAAAGCAGCAAGCAACGAGGGTATAGTTCTGGAATTCAGAGTCGACGACGTCGATCAACAATATCTGCGACTGCAAAGTCTGGTGAAGACCTGGGTCAAGCCCCCGACGACCCAGCCATGGGGTACTCGTTCGATTTACTTCCGTGACCCGGACGGAAATCTGGTTGATTTCTTTGCAGTGGCGAAGGCTGAATAGAGCCCGGAGCGCTTGGGCGCCGAATTCGCGAACCTAGGCGATCGCGTCGGTGTATGAAGAGGCAGGTCGAGGTCAACCACCGTATCACCCGCGCAGGTTGGCGAGGGTGCCAGTCCACACACCATCATTTAGGAGATGAAGCTATGATCGGACATAGCTTTGGGGCGTTCCTGGCCCAAGAATCTGTGCAGGTCAGAGGACGGTTTGAGCGCGGCACAAAGGTTCGCATACGGCGAGCCTTCTGAACGGTGATCTGGTCATCAAATCATGAGACTTCCAAAGATTAGCGCCATTCTTAGCGCGGCGGGGATGGCCTTCACACTCCTAAGCTTTCGGTATCTGTCGGTCCGGGCGCAAACCCAAACAAAACAGGAGCCCCCCGGGAATGCTCAGCTGCCCATGGCCACGGCTGGCGTGCACAAGCCTGTTCTTGATTCGGAAAACCGACCGATCACCGCGGGCGGTACGGTGGAAGATGGTCCGATTGTTTTTGTGGACACCGCGGAAAACGCAGGCTTGACAGCCTGGAAACATGTTATGGGAACGCCGCAAAGGAAGTTCATTCTGGAAACTGTCGGTTCGGGCGTGGCGCTGCTGGACTACGACAACGATGGGTGGCTGGACATTTATCTGGTTAACGGCGCAACGTACCGAAGCTTGCTAGGGAAAGAGACTCCGCCGCACGCCGCACTCTTTCATAACAACCACGATGGCACGTTTACCGACGTGACGGAAAAAGCGGGAGTGGCGAACGACCGGTGGGGATTTGGAGTGGCCGTAGGGGACTTTGATAACGATGGGTGGCCCGATCTCTACGTGACAAATTTCGGAAAAAATCGTCTCTATCGAAACAATCGCGATGGAACCTTTACGGATGTTGCGGAAAAAGCAGGCGTGACCCTGGGAAATTGGTCGACCGGAGCTACTTTTGGAGACTATGACGGCGATGGCCATCTGGATCTCTTTGTTCCTGGGTATGTGCACTACGAGATTGAACACCCTCCCATTCCAGGATCATCGGTAGTAGCGTTTTCCACTTGCCAGTTTCGCTCCATAAATATCATGTGCGGTCCACGCGGCCTTCGGGGTGAACCAGATCATTTGTTTCACAACCATGGAGACGGCACCTTCACGGACGTCAGCAAAAAGGCGGGTGTGGAGGATCCCCACGGGTACTATGGGTTGGCATCCGTCTTCGCGGACGTAAACAATGACGGCAAACCCGACTTGGTCGTGGCTAACGATTCGACCCCTAACTTCCTGTACCTGAACAAGGGGGACGGCACCTTCGAAGATGTAAGTTACGCGTCCGGATTTGCTCTGAATGAAAACGGCCGAGAAACCGCGTCGATGGGAATTGCCATTGGGGACTATCTGAACAATGGTCTTCTCGATCTTTCGACCACTACATTCTCGGATGATTACAAACCGCTTTACCGCAATGACGGAGACGGGAATTACACGGACGTCAGCTATCAGGCCGGAATTGCCGAAATAACGATCCCTTTCCTCGGCTGGGGGACTGGTTTCTTAGATTTTGACAACGATGGCTGGAAAGATCTCTTCTTTGCGAACGGGCATGTTTACCCGGAAGTGGACCATACCGACTGGGGAACGACTTTTGCCCAGCGGCCCCTGCTTTTTCGCAACAAACGAAATGGAAAGTTCGAACTTATTCCGGCACGCAAAGGCACGGGGTTGGGTTTGACGCTATCGGCGCGCGGCGCGGCCTTCGGCGACCTGTTTAACGATGGAAAGATCGATGTGGTGATCAATCAGCTCGGATCTGTGCCAGCCCTTTTGCGGAATGTCCATGCGGACCAGAACCATTGGCTCGGACTTAGGTTAATAGGTGGCCCCAAGAGTCCACGAGACGCTACTGGTGCGACGGTGTACGTCACGGCTGGAGGGCTCCGACAACGCGGAGACGTGCTTAGCGGCGGTAGCTATGCCTCTAGTAATGACCCCCGCGTTCATTTTGGCCTGGGAGCAGCCACGTCGGTGGAAAAAGTCGAGGTGCACTGGCCCAGCGGTGGCGTCGAAGTCGTGCATTTGAAGGATGTTGACCGGTATTACGCAATTGAAGAAGGCAAGGGCCCGGTCCCCAGCGTGTATGACAGAGGAGTGCGGGGAAGACCAGAGAAGCCCCGGGTTTCGCCTAGCGGGCTGAATTGAAGAAAACCATTACTCGAATGGGCCGTGACCGGGGCGTCAAGTAGGCTCCTAACACAGTGCTGGCAGCCCGGATTGATTGAGAAAATGTTTACTCAAGATTTAAAAAACACTTGACACGGTGGGGGGCCAGAAGTAGATTTCGCCCAATGTGTTGGGGGCTTCTACAAGTCGGCGTTATTCCTTGCTATTTGTGTTGGTCGCTGGTTTGGCCTGTCGAGCGCCTGCGCGTCCGCAAGACTCTGCCTCTGAAAAGCTCTTGGCGCAGGGCAACTCGGCATTGCGCCAGGGCCATTTCGCAGAAGCATTCGAGAAATTCTCTCGTGTGACGGTAATCGCTCCGCAATTTTCTGGTGGCTTTTTCGATCTTGGGCTCGTCCTGGTACAGCAGGGGAAGTGGGAGGAATCCATCGCCGCCTTCGAAAAATGCCTTCGGATCGATGCAAAATTTCGCGGAGCGCATCTGTTTCTCGGGATCGCCGAGTACCGGCTCAATCGTCTCGCGGACGCAAAAAGGGACCTTAAGCGTGAGGTCGAATTGGCCCCCCAAAGCGCTGAAGCCTTGATGTGGGCGGGAATAGTGCAGCTCGTGGATGGGGATATCGAAGGTGCGGTGGGAAGCTTGGACCGCGCCGCCCTGCTCAGCCCTGATAACGTCGACATTTTGTATCACCGCGGCCGCGCGCATATGCTCCTCTCGCAAAAAAGCTACGAACACATGTACGAGGTGGACCCCAAGTCCTGGAGAATCCACCAGGTTCTAGCCCAGTCCTTTGTTGAGCAAGAGCGGTATGAAGAAGCCGCTCGGGAGTGCCAGCTGGCGATCCAGGACCATCCCGAAGAACCTGGCTTGCACGAGCAGCTCGGGGACATTTACTGGAAGCAGAACCAATTGGAATCGGCCGAGGGCGCGTTCCAAGAGGAAATTAGAATTGATCCTGAGGGCATTTCGTCGCGCTACAAACTTGGTACCGTGAGCCTTGAGAGGTCTAAGCCCGAGGTTGCCGAAGAACTCATGCGCAAGGTGTTGCAGGCTTCTCCTGCCTCGATCGAAGCACATTATCAGCTGGGGCGCGCGCAGGCGCAGCTCGCACAATACGATGGGGCCATCGAAAGTTTTTCGTTCGTGACTGCGAATAGCTCCCGAGCGGACAAGGATATTCTGCGGCAGTCGTACTATCAGCTCTCGCAAGTCTACCGGCGCTCGCAAAAACCGGACGAATCCAAGAAGGCCCTCGAAGTCTTCCTGAGCATGAAGCAAGAGGCGGATGTCCGCGAGGACAAAAAGCTCCAGGACAAGCTGAAACGGGCCCGCAAAGAAACGGAAGACCATGAATAGTCCTTCTTTTTTTGACGCCGACGAGCAAACGTTTACTTGGCATCGCCCAGAGCGCCCTTCCGCAAAGAGGGGCCTGGCTCCTTGGACGGCAGCGCATGAGTTCCGGTCGATGGATGCAGAGCGCAAATCGCAGAGTCAGTGTTTTGGGGTTCCTCGAGAGTCCACTTAACGGGAGCATATGAAATGAAAACAGCGTTGGTACGCATCACTCTTTTATTCATCATCCTAGCCGTTGGGGCCCAGGCGCAGACCAACCAGGGCTCCATTGCTGGGACGGTGTTCGACCCATCCGGGGCCGTGGTGGGCGGGGCCAAGGTTTCCGCTGTTTCGTCGGAAACCGGCGCAAGATACGAAGTGTTATCGAGCGACGCCGGGAGTTATACCTTCCCGCATCTGAACATTGGTGTTTATGACGTGACCGTGAGCGCCGCTGGATTTAAGGTCGCAACGCTGAAGGGTGTAGTCGTTGAAATCGGCACGACCAGCTCCCTCGACGTGAAACTTGTGACCGGGGCATCCTCAGAAACAATTATCGTGGACGCGGATACCCCTCGCATACAAACGGAATCCTCCGAAATTGGTACGGTGGTAGGTTCGAAAGAACTGAACGACCTACCCCTGCCTTTGGGAAGCGTCGTCCAAGCTATGCGCTCCCCGGAGGCTTTCGTATTCCTTACTCCGGGCGCCGTCGGGCCAGGAACAGCCAACGGGAACGGCGGGACGTTCGAGTCCAAGATCAACGGTGGACAGAACTATGCGACGGAAGTTCTCCTTGACGGCGTAAGTATGTTTCGCTCCGAAAATGGCTCGTCATTTGACGAAACGGCGCCTTCGGTCGACGCACTTTCCGAGTTCAAAGTCACTACTTCCACGATGCCGGCGGAAATGGGCCGCACCACAGGTGGGATTGAAAGTTTCAACACCAAGGCGGGAACTAATGCCTTCCACGGCGGCGTTTATGAATTCTTTCGCAACGAAGACTTGGATGCCAACTCATTTTTCGACAACTGGAACAAGATACCGCGGCCTTTGGATCGCAAGAACGACTATGGGTTGACACTCGGAGGCCCGGTGTGGCTTCCCAAGTTATATAACGGCAAGGACAAGACGCATTTCTTTTTCGGATGGGAGCAGTTTCGCCAGACGCAGGGCGCTGTGATCACCAGCACCGTCCCGACAGCGCTTGAACGACAAGGAGATTTTTCGGACTTGTTGGGAGCCCCGCTCACGAGCGGGGGCAATCCCGTGATTAACCCATGCGATGGTTCGCAAATGTTCGTCGGACAGATTTTCGATCCGTCGACCACTAAAACGGTGACCGTGAATGGACAGCCACAGCAGTGCCGGACGGCCTTCCCCGGCAACAAAATTCCACAAGCAGATTGGTCCAAGGTGGGGGAAAGCATTCTGACGCATTACCCCAGCCCGGTAAATAACTCTCCAACGCAAAACTACATTTTCCCCTTCAGCTTTCCCATCTTGGACACCACCATGACTCTCAGGCTGGACCAGGACGTGAGTGTTAAGAACAAGGTTTACTTTTCGTATTCGTCCCGGGATAACGGGCGCACGTCGGTAAATCCGACATGGGCTGATTCATCGGGCTCCGGACGATTCCAGGTATTCACCACGCACTACATCCGGGCAGCCTGGGACTTCATCATTACCCCCTCTCTGCTGAGCCACCTAAGCATCGGCTACAACCGCACGAACAGTGTAAACGTCGCAAAATCTACTGTGCTTGGCAATTGGGATCAGCAACTTGGCATTCAAGGGGTTCCTGCGCAGGCCCATGGGACCTACCCGGTCGTGGGGCTCTTCAACGGAGCGAACCCGCCCACGGGGCAAGGAGACTCAGTCAACGGCGATACCGTCGATAACGGCTACCGATTGAACTACGATCTGACGTGGGTGAAAGGAAAGCACAACTTCAAGGCGGGATTGGACTACCGTTTGCAAATTTACGACCCAATCACACTGAACAACAGCACTGGGTCGTTTTACTTCTGGGGACAACAGACCGCTGGAACTAATATTGGCCTTGGCAACACCACGGGCAGCCCCACCGCCAGCTTGCTGTTGGGCTTGGTGCATGATTCCAACCTGATAACCTACGCTGGCCAGCCCAAATGGGTCTCACCCTACTATGGACTGTTCTTCGAAGACAGCTTTAAAGTCACGCCTACTCTCGTCATTAACTACGGATTGCGATGGGACGTCGATTTTCCTCGGCGCGAAGTGCATGGCGATACCTCTAACATCAGCCTTACGACTCCAAATCCCGGAGCGGGCGGTCTACCGGGGGCCCTGGTATTTGCCGGCACGGGAACGGGCCGAAACGGAAACGTAAACGAGCACTGGGCGAACGTGTGGTACAAGGATTTTGGACCACGCCTGGGGTTTGCCTGGTCTCCTGAAAGGTTCAGCGGCAAAACGGTCGTCCGCGGAGGAGGTGGAATCTTTTATGGTCCTTTGATCTACGCGGATTTCGGCGCTTTCAACCGCGCTGGATTCCAGGGTAACCCCGGATTCTCGACACTGGACAATTTCTCTCCGGCGTTTAGTCTCAATAGCGGATTCCCGGCTTTCACGCCTCCCCCCAACCTGGATCCTGCACAGCTGAATCTTACCGGCCCGCAGTACATCGATCCAAGCTATGGCCGCCCCGGTATGATCACAAACTGGAGCCTCGAGGTTCAACATGAGCTCCTTCCTGACCTGATTCTTGACGTGGCCTATGTCGGTCAGCATTCCACGCATCTGCGCACAAACTTTGACTCCGTCAATACCCTAACGCCCAATAATTTGGCACTCGGAAATCTTTTGAACGACTCCATATCCTCGCCGGCGGCGCAAGCGGCGGGAATCAAATTGCCGTACGCAGGTTTCCCGGCAGCTGAGAGCGTGGGCCAGGCTCTCGTGCCGTTTCCACAGTACTTTGGGTTCAATACGGACGGGGCTCTAGAGAATCGCGGGCAGTCCACCTACAACGCCCTCCAGACTTCGCTGCGGCGCAGGTTTCGCAATGGGCTGAGTTTGATGGCGTCGTATACGTGGTCCAAGACACTCACAGACGCTGATGCTGCGTTGCCATTCTTTGCCACCTTGCATGGGGGAGGCAGTGCTCAGAATCCTTACGATTTAAGAAGTGAGAAATCCATCAGCAACCAAGATGTTCCTCATACTCTGGTAATGAGCTACGTCTACGACGTGCCCGTCGGCAAAGGGAAGCGCTTCGTCGACAAGGGCGGCGCCGTTAACAAGCTGGTCGGAGGCTGGCAAGTCGGAGGGGTTCAACGGTATCAGAGCGGGCAGCCTCTTTCCTTCTGCTGCGCGACGGGGGGCACCGGGTTCGGGGGTTACAACTTCCGCTACGACTTGGTTAAAGGACAACCGATCTTCAGCCAGCAGTACCTGAGTGGGCACTTCGATCCCGTTACCGATCCGATGTTCAACACGAAAGCATTCTTCGATCCCAATTCTCCGTTAGGACCAAACGGCTATGTATTCGGCACCATGTCCAGGACCATTGGCAACGTGCGCGACCCCAAGTACGTCAGTGAAGATTTCAATCTGACTAAACGAACGCATGTGACCGAGAAGCTTGATCTTCTCTTGCGAGCCACGGCCATCGATGCGTTTAACCGGCACATCTTCAATCGATCTTTCGACTTGAACCCCGCTCCCACAAACGCTAACCCGCAGGGCAATTGTAGGGCGGCCAACATAAACGTCTTCGGTTGCCTCGATACGAGCGCCACCATTCTAGGCCCAAGAGCATTGCAACTGGAGTTCCGAATAGAATTCTAAACACCCCGAATCGAGAGCCGGAGTGCCTGGAACTACCCATCCCGGCACTCCGGCTTTTGCTTATGGAGGACGATTCTTACGCGCCCTCTCGATTCTTGGGTTCATTCGGGCGTGCTATTCTGCCGTTCTGAACAGATGCAAAAGTTCTCAATCTGGCTGCTTTCGGCTTGTCTGGCGTTGACTGTGGTTGGATTCTCCAGAGTGCCGGGCCCCAAACGCAACTGCTCGAGCCTCTAGGTGCCGGCCGATTTCGAGACGCCACGAAGGAGCTAGGCGTCGACTTCCGCCATCGGGCCTCCCCGACTTCCAAGAAATATCTTCTTGAAACAATGGGTTCAGGCGCCGCCGTATTCGACTATGACAACGATGGCCGCCTGGATATCTTTCTCAGCAACGGCGCGCGGCTTGACGATCCCATGACCGAGGCCGCGATTCCAAGGAAGAACGGCCCCGAATATTGGAATCGCCTGTATCACCAGAAGCCGGATGGAACGTTTGAAGACGCCACTGAAAGGGCAGGCCTTGCCGGGAGGTTTTATTCCACGGGCGTAGCGGTCGGGGACTATGATAATGACGGCTATGAAGACCTGTTCGTTGCTGGCTACGGCCGAAACACGCTCTATCACAACAATGGCGATGGAACGTTTACAGACGTAACCGAAAGCGCCGGCGTAGCAGGGTCGGGATGGTCTACCAGTGCTGCTTGGGTCGATTACGACAACGACGGACTTCTTGATCTGGTGGTGGCCCGTTATATGCAATGGGATTTTCAGGACATCTATTGCGGGGAACACAAAGAGGGATATCGGGCCTATTGCCATCCGGATCTGTTCAAACCGGCTACGCCCCTGGTTTACCATAACGAAGGCAACGGCAAGTTCAAGGAAGTGTCGGCCAAGGTAGGAATGAATAAGCCGGGGAAGGGTCTGGGTGTCGCGATAGCGGACTATGACCGGGACGGCTGGACGGACATTTTGATTGCCAATGACGCCGTTCCACAATCTCTTTTTCACAATAAGGGAGATGGCACTTTTGAAGAAATCGGGATGATCTCTGGATTAGCTTTGGACGGCAGCGGTGCCACTTATTCCGGTATGGGCGTGGACTTTGCGGATTACAACAACGACGGCTGGCCGGACGTCGTGATTACAGACTTGGCCAATCAGAAGTACGCCCTCTACGTAAACGGAGGAGACGGCAGTTTCAGCTATTCGGCTACCATGACAGGTATTGCAGGCGCAACCTTGCTCCACTCCGGCTGGGGCGTAAAATTCTTCGACTTCGACAACGATGGCTGGAAAGACATCGTGGTGGCTCAGGCTCATGTCATGGATACGATTGAAACCTCCGAGCCGCATCTCCACTATCGCGAGCCACCTCTGTTGCTGCACAACGTCGCCGGGAAAAAATTTGTCGATGTGTCGCGCGCTTCCGGTAAGGCCTTTGAGGAAAGGTGGGTTGGACGTGGCCTTGCCACGGGGGATTTGAATAACGACGGCAAGATCGATGTGATCGTTGCGTCCAATGATGGTCCCGCATGGATCCTGCTGAACGAAACGCTTGGCGCCAACCACTGGATAACTCTCGATCTAGAGGGAGTAAAGAGCAACCGCGACGCAATTGGCGCTAACATAATGATCTCAACGAAGGGCGGATCGCAATTTGCCACGGTAAGTACGGGCGGAAGCTACCAGTCCTCCAGCGATCGCCGCGTTCACTTCGGGCTGGGTTCTGAGAGTACTGTCGAGCGCATCGAGGTTCATTGGCCTAGCGGGATTACGCAAATACTGACGAATGTATCGGCAGACAGAAAAGTGAGGATTCGAGAGGAAGCCAGTGCTCCGAAGTAGTCCGCGTGGATCTTTTCTTGGCCGGTTGGATTTGCCCGAGTTCCAATTTGCGCGCGGTGAGTAGCTTGTGAGAAAAGCTAGAAATCCTCAAGATGAATGCATGATTCTGCTATTGCTTGCGTGCGCGATGATCCTGGCGGCCGATCCCAGCGCTTGGGCGCAATCTCCTGCTACGAGCGAAAACCTGCCACATCTCCGTTCTGCGGCGCAGTTTCTAGTTCAAGGTGATCTGAAACACGCGGAAGACGACGTGCAACTCGTCCTCGCGGATGACCCCGAGAACTATCGCGCTCTAAACCTTCTCGGAATCATCCGGGCGCAGCAGAGCCGCCGTGAAGATGCGGAAGCACTCTTCGAGAAGGTAATTCGAGTAAAACCACAATACGCCGGCGCCCACGTAAGCCTGGGGCTTCTTTACTACGAAATGGGCCACGCGGACCAAGCCATCAGCGAACTGGAATCCGCCCTCGAGATCGAGCCAGGTAGGGAAGACGCCTCCAAGCCGCTTGTGCAGCTCTTGCGAGACCAGGCCCGCGCTGCTCTCAAGCGAAAAGATTTGGAAAAGTCGCTGTCCTACTTGATGCGCGCCAAAAAAGTGGCGCCGAATGACCCTGAATTGGAATATGAGTTCGGGATCGTCGCATTGCGCATGTCCTTATACGAGGATGCCCGGCTGGCCTTCGAACAGGTTCTCACTTTGCGTCCCGCGGACGCCAACTCCATCTACGCGCTGGGCCGGGCGCAAATGGGGCTCGGAAAAATCCCCGCCACGCGGGAACTGTTTGAAAAGTATGTTCAGCTGCGTCCTCGAGACCCCACTGGCCATTTCGGGCTGGGGCTTGTACTGCGCATGCTTGAAATGACGGAAGAGGCGCGAACCGAGTTCCAGCGTTCGATCGAACTTCAGCCGGATCAAACCGAAGCTTACGTGCAGCTTGGATTCCTGGATTTGGATGGCGGCGAACTGGATAGATCCGCGAGTCGCTTCCAATCCGCGCTCGAGCGTGCTCCACAAAATGCGGGCGCGCTACTAGGCCTAGGAAGAATTCGATTTCAGCGCAAGGACTATTCGAAAGCCTTGGATTCCCTGCTTGCCGCTCTCGCAGCGGATTCTTCGATACGAGAAGTTCACTATTACCTGGGACTGACTTATGCCCGGCTTGGCAAATCCAGGGAGTCCGCCGAACAAATGGAAATCGCCAGCCAGTTAGAGCACGAAGATTTGGATCGGCATCGCATCATCCTCAAGCTTTTGGATCCGGTCGATGCGCATGCCCTCGAAAAAGCAAATCCATAGCGTTGGGGCCTGCTAGTTTAGCTGAATGTTCACGGCGGCTAACACATGGGAATCAATATACTTGGCGAGGTGAGTCGAACGTCACGAACATCCCAACGCTTGTCTTGCGTGGAATCCGCCAGTCGCATTTGCTCTCAATGTTTTGCTTGAGAATCGCCACCGTCCAGCGCGGCGTGCGGCCAGCCATCGGTCCACGTTAACGTGGAAATCTGCAACGATGGATTTCCAGTTTTCGCGTCGTAGGCGTGAAACACGATGATGTCACCGTCCTTTTGAAGCAGGATCGATTCGCCACCCGGGCCGAGCCATTTCTGATTTGCATCGAGCAGCGGCGTCGCGCCGCCTTCGCTCATCTTTTTGCCCGAAGCGTCCAGGTAGGGTCCGGTGACTTCCCTCGACCGCCCCACGAGGGTATGGTAGGTACTTTTCGTTCCACGGCAACAGAGGTCGTACGACACAAAAAGATAGTAGTAGTCGCCATGGCGGACAATGAAAGGCGCCTCTATCGCTTGGTAGTCCGGGGGAAGTCCTGGTTTGGCGGGATCGTAATTCGGCGGTCTGTAGCGGCTCGCTAAGGCGTAAACCTTGGTGTCGTCAGACGAAAGCTTACCGGTTTTCCGATCGAGCTTGCGCATCTTGATTCCGCTCCAAAAACTCCCGAAGGACAACCAAGCTTGCCCTCCTTCGTCGAGGATCAGATTTGGATCGATCGCGTTGAAGTCGTCCTCGGCGCGTGACCGTAGTACCAATCCTTCGTCCACCCACCCAAAATCCGGGCTCTGCGGGTCGAGAGTCCTGTTCGTCAATAGCGCTATCCCGGAGGTGTTCACCCCAAACAAGGAATACGCGTAGTACAGATGAAATTTCCCGTCGAAATAAGAAATGTCCGGCGCCCAAAGCTCTTTCGTTTTCGGGCTTTCCTGCTTAATCCACGCGGGAGTTTCGGAGAACACGTGTCCGCAAGCTTTCCAATGCACCAAGTCTTTCGAGCAACGGACAGGGAACTGTTCCCCGGTTTTTAAATTGGGCGGCGTGGTCGCAAACAGGTACCACACATCTCCCTCTTTTATGATGGAAGGATCATGTGTCCCGACAACATCGCCCTCTACCAGGATGGCGTGTGGCTCATCGAGCGTCCCAGTTTTTGCCGAGCAAGGCTCGAGGAAGAGGGTCATCAGAATCAGGGCGCCTAACTGCAAAGTGCCAGAGCCAAATCGAATCATGAATAAAAAGCCCTCACTAGATTCTAGATATACACTGAGAAAACGTTTACTTCAAACAAAAAGCTCGACATCCCTCCGATTTCGGCCGGGGACCTTCAGCGAACCCATGTTGGTCGTCAGTGTTTTCCCTCTACTCCATCCCGATTGTTTTAAAAGCAGTGTCAACTCTGCCGAGGTCGATCACCGAGAGTCTAGTCGCCTTCAAAGTTCTTCTTGGTAAACGATTGTCAAAGAGTAGATAGTGTGCGGCATATGTGCAATATTGTATACCGTTAGCAATTACACAGACCGAGAGCAAGGCGTATGCGTGCACCTATGTGTACATTGAACTGTGAGAATGGCTCGCAAAAATACTTTCGGCATTACATGTGCGGTTCGTTCCCGAGCCACTCTCGTGCATTCGACGCAATGGTTTTCGAAATAGGATTGTCCTGCAACGGTCGATTTCGAATACTCTGGCTTGGTATTCCAGCGCTCAACTTACATGGAACTACTTTGTTGTTGAGTCGAGCTTGAGCATCGAAACATCGTCGACCCATGTGGTCCCGTGGTGCTGGTCATACGCTCTTAACCGCTCAAGACAAATTTGTGCTGAACGAGATTCGTCAGCCGAGGTCCAAGGTATCGATACCTTAGTCCATTCATTCGTTCCAAGCAGTTTGGTAGTCTCAAAAACTGGACTCGCCTGAGGGCCCGGCGTGACAAGGCGAAAAAAGATGCCTCCCTCTTTGGCCATGTCTTTGGTGCGGAGCCAAGCCGAAAACTCATAGGCGGTCTTTGGCTCTACAACCACCAACTGGCAAACGTCAACAAAGCCAGAAGTGTTTTTCTGATCAAAATCGAGCCTCAGAGCCCGCAATCCGGAATGCCTTACGTTGTGATCGTAGCTAATCGCGGGGTTTTGATATTGCCCGAAGCGCCAAGCCAGGCCCCCGCCAGTGACATCTGTTTCGAATCCACCATCCCACATCAACGATCCCGCTGGATCATCCAATTTCGGCAGGTCCACCAAAGTGACCGCCTGCCTCCACACTCTGGCTGCTTCAGTTGTCTGCTGACTGCGGACCAGCCCCTCAACCAATCGAATCACGTCGCGACTGTGCAGCTTAGGATGTAGAGGAAAAAGTTTCGACCAAACCTTTAGCGCGTCAGTGGTATCAGCTTCATCCATCAATTCCCACACAGCACTCAGGTATGCCTCGGCTTTGGGTGGGAAAACCCGGCAAAGAATCTGATCAAAATCTGGTTCAACATGTCGGCAGATCCGAACGGCTTCTGCTCCGAGTTGGGAGTCTTGGTCGATAGCACCGCGAAACTCTGCAAACGCGGATTCCAATTCGTTTTGCCGCAATAAGAAATTCCCGTATCCCCAAAGAACTTCTGCAGAGACAGGATAGACACGCTTAGCTTCAAGAAATGCTTTGCGTGCCGCATCGATCTCACCCTGTGTTTCGTATGCCGAAGCCAAGTCCAGCCAGGTATCGGCTGAAAGAGGGTTCAGACCAAGTGAAGTCCTATACGTTCTGATGGCCCTGCCTGTATCTGCCTCGACTGTGTCGAATTGCCAGTAGCGGCCGAGAAAATACCACATATCGGGATCACTGGGTTCCAGTCGGACGGCAGTCTCAAAACCTGCCCTGGTATTCAAGCTGACATAATGCGCGGCCAGCGCCGCACGAATCCCAAAGAAAGACAGAACCACAGCAAACAGGAATGCCATCGCCACCAGGAGCAGCCGGTTCCTTTGGTTTGACGTTCTGAGGATCACGAATTAGAACTTTGCCGGGACAATCGCCCGGATGCAAGTGCAAAGTCTGTGCAACAGAACTTTGTCGGGTATTGAATCCCAGTCGCCCAGATGCCGGAATCCACGCGGGTGGCTTCTCACCTGGCTAGCCGAAATGTCGCTCCATCGCACTAGGTAGACAAGCGCGCTTGCTGAACAACGCTGCAGAAAATTCGGCAGTGGATTTGGATCGCTGAAGGACAAGGGCGCAGGCTCAGCTTGCATGGGCGGCGGAATTTTTTCTGGCTGCTGCGACGGGTTCCGCGGGAACTCCGGCGCAAAGGAGGGAGAAACCCGAGTGGAGCGACGCCAACAATGGCCCGAACTGCAGCCAAGCACGCCTTGAAATCTTGTGTCCGTTCACCAAACCCTAGCTCCTTCGCAGGGCCAGTTCCTCTGAAAGGAGCGCATGGGCCTCCCCCTCATCATACTTTCGTAGTCCAAGGGTAGTACACCCCCCTACGCCTTCGACTGTCGTCACGACTATCAGTGAGCAGACCCGTTGCTCGCAGGTGATTCAGCTTGTCGTGCCGGGTTGCATATTCCTGCTGCGCTCCATTGGAAGCCAGGCCGTGATCGGAACGGGTGAAGCGCGTTTTTGGCCAGGCTCGCGGCGCGGTGCAACCATCACTCAACGAATGAGCGACATTCCATTCTTATAGCAATGTTCATCCGTTGAATCCAAATCGCCACAGCATGATATGACTGAGAGCGGATAGGCTAGCAAGGGCGAAGACGCGCGCCGGAGTGAGGCGCGGCAGCACGGTGAAGGCTATCAATCCCAGGAAAGGCGCCAACTGCAGGACGTATCGATCGTAGAACGGAAGATTGCCCCCCACCCCGAATTGTTCCGCGACGAAGAATAGAATCACGAGTAACGCGAAAACGGCAGGCGCGCAGGACGAGATCATTTGTCGCTGCTCCCAAAGCAATGCGCAGACCGAGGCAGCGTTGTAGATCGCGACGATGGCGATGACCGCGAAGAGTGTTGTGCCGCCGTGAGGCAGGCGCGATGCAAATCGAATTAGCGAATTCAGCGGCCCGGGTTGCAAAAACAGAGAGCCGAAAATCGTGACGACTGCTCCTCCCAGAATCGCAAACAAAACCGCCATACGACGCCGTGAACCATTCATTCGAATCATCGCGGGGAATGTCAGTGGTACCAGGTAAACCGCTGCGTAGAAAGCGGCGACAATCGGCCGCGACAAATTCAGACCCACAGCGGCCCTCAAATTCGTGTATGACGTACCTGCAGCCATTCCAGGGCTTGAGATGCCTTTCCATATCAGGACCAGGAGAAGCACGGGTACGGTAGCGAGGGCCAGCGATAGAACCACGCTAACCACCCATAGTGGTTTTTCTTTCCAGGAGTGTGTTCGCCTCTGGTAAAAGGCAAAGAACACAGAGGCGGGCAATAGCGCTAGATAATACTGTCGGCATGTCACGGCTAGCCCCAATGAGAGGCCGCCGAGCATTCCTAGACCAAGATGCTTGGCTGATACATTTGGCAAGGAAGCGAATTCGGTCCATGCTAAAACCCCGAAAAGAGCAAAGAGCAGCGCCGGACCTTCCGTGAGTACTGTGGCGGCTGCTTCAATTGCATGCGGGAAGACCAGCAGGGATAGCAGGCAGCCATACCAGAGTCGGGGAAACCTGCTGAATCGTGCAGCAACAAGGATTCCAGCTGCCAACAACATCCAGCTTGCTAGGGCAGCGATTCGCGCGTCACGTAATTCGCCACCACGCAGCAGACGCACTCCCGCAGCCATCCACAGAAAGCTTGTAGGGCCTGGCGGGTTTCTTTGAGACAAGAGCGTATCAACCGACAGACCTCGCGTAGCGTAATTGTGAACGTCGAAAATGTTGAACGGGTCATCGTAGACCGGGCGGTTGACCAAGCCTATGAACATCGCTGCTGAAATCACATTCAGCGAGAAAACAAGAATGACGAAGCGCCTGATTTTTTCGATCCAGACCTGCTCCTCGGTGGTTGAGGCGGCACTCTTCGAAGGACGATCGGTGTGCATCAGAAGTGAATCGCCGGAGTTAGCCCTCATCGCGACCAGCCTCGAGCACAGCCATCAATGAAGTTCCCAGAACCATTTGTGGAATCGGTTCACACTGGGAAACCAATCCCAATAGCCGGTTAATGACCTCACTTCTCGAATCCATTCCGGCAGAGACGATCTCGTTCTTGTCATGCTTTCCGAGCAGCCAAAGCTTCCGAAGCGCCAAAGCGGGTAGGAGTGGCATTCCCCAGTAGGTGCACTCAGCAATCTCAAGATTGTTGCGTTTGGCCGTTTCTCGCAAGGAACCGATCGAATACCGCCGCACATGTCCAACCGCGATATCATATTCGGAATAGGCCCACATCCCGGCCGGAACGTTCACGGCTAACTTTCCGCCAGGTGCAAGGTGAAATAGCACCGCGCCCAGGAAGGCGCCTTCATCGGCGATGTGCTCAAGCACGTCAAACAGAAAGATTAGATCAAATTTTCCTCGCAACGCCAGGTTTTTCTGGTAGATGTCGTAGCAATTGATGGCGCTGCGGCGGCTTACGTTCTTTTTGAGGGCGACCTCATTCAGATCGAATCCTGTAACGTCCTGGTCGTACGTTTCTTCGATTTGGAGTTGAAGCAGGCCGTGGCCGCAACCAATCTCGGCGATCTCACGAGCACTGGCGACCAGACCGCCTGCCAACCGTTGGAGGACTTCGAACCGCCGGCGAATCCAGAAGTGATCGATCGCGGCGATCTCAAACCACCTATCGGCCATGCTGACCTCGGCCGGTGGCGACAAATACGTTATGGTGCGTGTGGAAGTCACCTCGGGTCAGGCATCCGGGCAGATGTGGTGGCGCTTATCACAAAGCTAACGGAATAGTTCCCGCTCCGAAGATCGTTCCCAGCGGCGCATCTCCGCCGAAGCCCCTTTCGTCCCGCTCGCAAAGGTCCCAGCAACGCGCTCGACGACGTAGTTGGGACGACCCTTCGTTTCTTCATAGATGCGCCCGACATATTCACCAATCACTCCCAGGAAAAAGAGTAGTACGCCAGATAGAAATGTAATTGCCGCAATTAGCGCAGTGAAACCCTGAGGTGACCGGTTTAGAATGAGCCGGTAGTAGAGGGCATAGAACAGGTACACCACGGAGACACCGACGGCCGCGGCGCCCAATATAGCGGAGGCACGAATCGGTACGATCGAAAATGCGAAAATTCCGTCCGTTGCGAGCTTGAGCAATCGCCAGAGATTGTACTTGCTCTTCCCCGAATGGCGCTTTTCCCGTTCGACCGGGAGCCCCATCTGCCGGAACCCCACCCAGCTTCGCATCCCGCGCAAGTACCTGTGGTGTTCGGGCATGCGCCGGACCTGATCGATGACGCGGCGCGACATTAGACCAAAGTCCCCGGAGTCCACCGGTAGCTGCACGTCGGAAAGCGTGGCCATCATTCTGTAAAAAACAAAATAGCACAGGCGCAGCGGCCAAGGTTCCTTGCGGCGGAGGCGTTGCGCGTAAACTACGTCGAATCCCTGGTGGTAGCGCTCAACGAATTGCGGGATGACCTCGGGTATGTCCTGCAAATCTCCATCCATGACAACCGCAGCGTCACCGGCGACGTGGTCGAGCGCAGCGGTCAGCGCAGCCTGATGCCCGAAGTTCCGCGAAAGCGAGATCGCCCGGACGCGCGAGTCCTGTCGCACGGCCTCTTCCAGGAGGGCGAACGTGCGGTCGGTGCTTCCATCGTCCACAAATACAATTTCGTGCGGGCCACCGGCGATCTGGTTCAGTGCACCGAGCGTCCGACGCAGGAGCTCCGGCAATACGGTCTCTTCATTGTGCAGCGGGATCGCAATGGAGAGACGGAACGCAGGATTCATGTTTTCGCGCTACCTTCCTCAGGATCACCGTCGCTGTCGCTCGCGCTATCGATTCATCCGGCTCTCGGCGCAGGATCAAGTCGGACGCAGATGATGCAAGACACACTAATATAACTCACGAAGGGCGCTTATTAACGATTCGTCGAATATGTCCAATAGCATATCGAGATAGGGATAGACTTCAGAGCCCGCGTATCAAGCGCAAGAATAAGCGCTTACCTGAGTTCGTGGCGATGGGTCGTGCCGAAATTCGGGTTGGGACTCCATTGCGAGCATTCCATATAAAGCCTCGTCGGATCGAATCCGAGATCCTGGAGCCCGAACCCGGCACACGGTGTCGGTAAGAGATGCGGGGGCCAAGCTGGAGCACCTGCCCGCTCGGTCATAAAACGGTTCGAGTTCTTCTCGGGAAATGGGCCAGCCACTGTGCGGGAACCAGCTACGTTTCTGCAGATCGAACGCGTCTAACCGCAGTGCTCGGCCCACCCCACAATGTTGTCGTCCCGCCGAAAACTCGCGCACGTCCTTCATGAACACCAGTGAGGCCGTCCGATCACTTCGCTTTCGTACAATTTCTGAGTTTCCGCTTCGCGTTCTAGGCCGTCCCCTCTAGGATTCCAGCCGCTCCGCCCCCCCGACCATACAAATACTCAGTCGCAACTGCAGCTCCATCGTCGAATTCGGCAGAATCCCTGATCACCAATTCATCCGAAGAAATAAGAGGTAGGCATCGGCGAGGCGTTCCCATGAGAAGTAACGGTCGGTTGCCTCCTATAATAATTGCGCTGCCAGAGGGTTTCGCGCAGCCCTTATTGCTTCAAAACCAGAACGAGTTCGCGAACCAAGCCTTCTTGATCGCCCATGGGTGCGAGCTGCACTCCGGCCTCGGTGTTCTCGCTGCCGCGGACAGCCTAACCATCCGTCACTTGATCCCAAACCGGCCCTGATTCCAATGGTCCGCAGCCGGCGGGCTCGCACTCTTTCGGGAGCCTCCCAGAAGCCTGGTTATCTTTTGCGTTCGAGGAGTAATCGCGCTAATGTTTGTTGTGCGGGTTACTTCCGCCGTGCACATGGGGCACCACGGTGTCACCCTCTACAATCACGACCGTCAACTTAGCTGGGGTTGGCGGTAGGTAACGTCGAGTTAGAGTCAGGAGTCCGTGATCTCCTATATTTCTTCCCAATGCTCCCTGTCCGTCCAGGACCTTATTCATGGGCGTGAGTTTATATGAGGGAGGACAACTCCTAGACGCTTGGGAGTGCTTGCCCGAAATGATGGTTGTCACTGAAAACTTTCAGCATCGGTTACGATCATTGGGAGCGGGGTGCTCAATATCCCAAGCAAGTTTTCCATTACGTAGGTACATTGGAATCTGAACCTTGCCGACGGTGGTGCGCGCCGCGAATGGGGAAACACGCATCAGGTTGGTGCGGGCGACGCGGAGCTTGACAGCGCAAGAAATCACACGCTTTTCCGCAAGGAACTCTGGGCACAAAGCGTGACTTCAGCCAAGCGGGGAACGAAAACCTGGCGGGTTCATGGACTTCGCGTCGTGGTGCGAGGAGCGTTTCCCCTGCGCGTCTACCGAAGGCGCGCGTTGGTGGAAACCCTGTTCTCTTCGGTGATGCGGAAGCTGTCGGTTCGCGCACTTGGACGAACGATGGAGATGCATATTTACCAGGCCTTACGGCTCGGCTTGGCCTACAACATTCATCGGGTCTAGCCATCTCGGGACTCAGTTGAGGATGTCAACAAAGCTAAATGTCGTCACACTAAGAAACAGGACAGATCCTTTGAACAAATACTTACCTAGAGAATTCTGGACACGACTGGCGAAAGATTTTGGCGAAACTGACCTAACGGGTTTCGCCCCTGTACTGCACCCCGGAACGCCCAGGTGGTTCAATAAAGTAATTGATCGATTGCAAAGCAGAACATGGAGTCGGGCGCTGAATTACTGTGCTCTCTTGCATGGCGCACGTGTACTTGACGTGGGCTGCGGCACCGGGAGGTGGGTCCGTCGGCTGGAGGAACGCAGGCTGTCCGTCGTAGGAATAGACCAATCGTCCGAAATGCTTTCGATCGCGCGAAAAAGAGGAACGCTCTCCCCCATGGTCTCCGGCGAAGTACAAAATCTGCCCTTTCGCGACGAATCGTTTGAGTGTGTCTCTGCAGTTACCGTTATTCAGCACATTCCGCCCCAAGAGCAGGTCCGTGCGCTTTTGGAGATGGTTAGAGTTCTCCGGCCAGGGGGATACCTGTTTCTTATCGAACTAATTCGCGGGCATGGGTCCCACGTGTTTTCACGGCGCCCGGACGATTGGATAGGGCAAGTATCTACGGACGGAGTCAGCTTGGTTTCTTGGCGTGGTCACGAGTATTTTCTTTTTGACAGGGGTTTCGTGTACTCGGTGCAAAAGCTTCGTGCACTTGCTGGGTACGCCGTCTCGGAAGACCCGTCACTCCACTCTGGTTCAGCTGGAGGAGATCATGAATTGCCTAATTTGGTCCGACGAGTGTACTGGACGCTTCGAAGAATCACTGTGGCCTTGTCGGTTTGGGCAGAACCGCTATTTGAGAAAGTCTGCCCTGGTAAACTCGCAACCCACGGTGTCTTTCTTTTTCGGAAGCAACAAACTCTGGATTAAGATTCCGTCGGAAGGCGACCTCAAACCAATGGCGTACGCAATTTCTGTGATACTATGCGGCGCGGACCAAGTGCAAAGGCTCGATAAGGATGCTGTTTAACAGCCTTCAGTTTCTCTATGTCTTCCTTCCTGTCACCTATTTCGTTTTCTTGAAGCTCACATCGAAGAAACAGCGCTACGTCTGGCTGACGGTGAGTGGATACGTTTTTTACTCATTCTGGAATTACAAGTTTTGCTTGTTGATGGCGGTGTCCACCACCGTGAGTTATTTTGCGGGCCTAGGTTTCCTCCGTTGGAAAACTCCGCGAGCACGTCGGCTCTGCCTTGTATTGCCGGTGGCGATCGATTTGAGCCTGTTGGGTGTCTTCAAGTATGCCAACTTCGCAATGTCCTCGGTGAGCGAGGTTGTGAGCGCACTGGGATTCCATGCAACAGCACCTCACCTTGACATTCTCCTGCCTGTAGGCATTTCGTTTTATACGTTTCATACAATCACCTATATCGTGGACAGCTATCGAAGCACAATTGTACCAACCCGTAATTTCTTTGAGTTTGCGTGTTACGTTTCGTTCTTTCCACAATTAGTGGCCGGACCAATTGTTAGATTTCGGCAGGTCGAGGGGGATCTCGAAAGAATCGATCACCCCGATCTTCCGGATGCACTCGAAAGAGGAATGTCCTTTTTCACATTAGGAATGATCAAGAAGGTCCTAATTGCAGACTCAATCGCTAGCATAATCAATCCAGCTCTTTCACAATGGAGTTATTTGTCGACCGCCAGTGCCTGGCTTTGTGCACTCGGCTATACGTATCAACTCTACTTTGATTTCTCAGGGTACAGTGATATGGCGGTCGGCCTTGCACTGTTTTTCGGCGTCAGGCTTCCACAAAACTTCAATTCTCCTTACAAAGCTTTGGATCCCTCTGACTTCTGGCGGCGCTGGCATATTTCGCTTTCGACCATTCTGCGAGATTATTTATATATTCCACTGGGAGGCGGGCGGGGCGGAGAGTGGCTGACCTGCCGGAACTTGATGATTACGATGTTGCTGGGAGGCTTGTGGCATGGGGCGAACTGGACGTTTGTAGTATGGGGCGCATTCCACGGACTGCTTCTCATCGCGTCGCGTTACGGTTCCCGTGGGGTCGTCGGGATGCCGGAATGGCTCCGCAGGGCGGTCACGTTCGTTCTGGTTGTGGTCGGCTGGGTCCTATTCCGCTCGACAAGCTTTGTCATGGCGGTGGGATGGTTGAAGAAAATGTTCGTATGGGAAACAGCAACGAACGTTAAAGGAACAGGAATTTTAGTATTGTTGATTCTAGTCGCGGGTGGTTTGGCGCATTTCTGTCCGAATTCATTTGAGCTATCTCACCGTTGGGGTTGGGCATCGGCGCTCGCTTTGGCGGTGCTTTTCGCAGCATGTATAAGCATAATGTATGGGAGCAAACCTACCCCGTTTCTGTACTTCCAATTTTGAAACAATGGAAACTTCCCGCCAACACGATCGCGGCCACCAACGGAGCTGGATGGGACTTCGCTTCTTGATTCCCTCGCTCCTTCTTGCAACGCTGATCATGGATGTGGCGCTGCGATTTGTTCCCCCTCAGCGTATCGCCTTTCGCGCATGGGAGCCCGCGGGCCTATTTGCGACTGCGGAAGGGTGGTTCGCACCGAATTTCCGCTACGAAAATGATCGTTCTCACGGTGACCTCCCGAATCTGGGAAATCTCCCGCGCTTCCGCCAATACCGACGAGAGGTTTTCACCACGGACAAATTCGGCTATAGAAATCCGCCGAGCGGAGGAATCAACGACATGCCAGCGGCAATCGTGGTCGGTGATTCGTTTGCCGTGGGATGTGGGGTATCGGACGGGGATACCCTCAGCGGGCAGTTGATGAGCCATCTCTCGGGCAGGCGGGTATATAACGGCGCTGGTGGCGGCGCCCAATGGAAGATGACCAACGAGTTGATCCAACGCCTGCATATGCGGGATGGTCTGATCATTTGGCAAGTGTCCGAACGGTCGCTATTGGCGGAATCTGTAGAGGCGGAAACGTCAGACTTTTACAGAGTTGCATCCAGGATTGCATCGCCGACCAGCCAGACGTATCGCACTCTGCGAGCCTTGAGACACTGGACGCAGAGCTACCTAGCCTACTCGCCGTTGAGTATTTTTCTCACTCGTGGTTTTGAGAAAGTGGAGAACGGTGTTTGGCTTCCTAATCCATTGGAGAAAGTCGTGCTTGTCGCCCAGTTGCGCAATGGGGACAGCATGCTCTTTCTCGATTTCGATGTGCAAACCTTCTATCAACCTCTTCACGACAGCGGGACCTACCTCTCGGAGATTAGCGCTCTCGTTCACGCAACTGGCAATGAACTTCTTGTCTTACTAACGCCCCAAAAATATAATGTCTACTATCCGTTGCTCGGCGAAAAAGGCGAATCCCCCCCTGAAGGTGAGTCTCGTCTAGATCGTCTCGAAATGGACTTGCATCGCTCGGGCATCCCCGTGCTAAATCTCACGTCTCCACTGAGGTCCCAGGCAGCAGCAGGGTTACAAAGAAGAGAATATAACTACTGGATTGACGACAGCCATTGGAATCGCCTCGGAATCGAGACTGCGACGACGGCGATTCTTCGAGCCTGGAGCGATCACTCAGGGTCCATGAGCAATGCTTCCATTCGTCGCAATGCTTCTTCTGCCGCTCGATAGCACCTCCAGCTTAACTTAAACTACTTCGCAAACAGTTTCCAACCCACGTGACTAAGAGCCGCACAGGAGATGATATATAGTAGTCGCATACCACGACATTTGAATAGCGCCGCACGTGTCAACGATGGCCGCCAGCGGGCCGAGAACGAAATTGTTGCACGTCCCTCGCATTGGCGATGCCAACCGAATTACTGCTTGGAAATGAAAAGAGCGCGAGCGGCCCGTCGCCATAGCAGCTTCCGAACGACGGGCTCTAGCCACTCACACAGCTTGCAGGTTCGCAGCCCTCCGCCGGCTTACCCGCCGTCGGCTGCCGCACTACTCGAGAGGCAAGTGCTGTCTCGTCCATTTCCGGAGCCGGAGTCGGAGTCAGCAAGCTAACCTTCGGAGCGGAGGTCGCGCGAGTCGTGGGTATTCGCGCGAGACCTTGTGCGAGCGAGAAAACAACCGTCTCGACGCCGCCGATGTGTGGCGCGAACGAATGCGTAAAGATCACAATTTTCACTACTTCTCCTTGCGCAAGACTCCAACACCATGAAGGATTTGCGCGTATGGCACCTTCTTGGCGCGCGCAAAATCCCAGAACGCTTCATTCCACAAGGCGTCATCCGCAACCAAGATGCCCCCAGGGCGTAGCAAAGGAAAAGCTTGTTCAAACTCAAATTTCATGTGCTCATACGTATGTAAGCTGTCGTGAGTAAACAAATCTAGGGAAGGTAACTCGGGCGCCAACTGCGGGAGGATTTGTCTCACATCCCCTAGGTGGAATTTCCAGCGCCCCCGCAGCCAATCCGGCACAACCCATCCGGGTTCGCGGCCCGCCGGCAGGTATGTAGAGTCGCCGATCTCGATGGAGTGTAGTGTACCCTGACGATTCTTGTGGAGGGCAAGCAGCACGTGTGCTGATGAAACGCCATTGGCCACACCGGTTTCCACGATGATTTCAGGCCGCAGTGCCCGTACAATCGCATACTGAATCAGGACCTTCTTGGCGTAGAGATCCGCGCTTTCAAACCTAGTCGTGCGGAGGGTTTTCTCGCACTCAGAAACATGACGCAAGAACTCGGGCGTGTGTGCCGGTTCGTCAATAAACTGGCGAATCCGCGATACGCGTTCGCCAGTAATCTGGGCAAGGAACCGTTCATCCGCCCAAGTGATCTCACGCAACACACTTTTAACAGCATAGCTTGGGTTGGCAACGATGCGCTGCAGACGCTGCTTCGGATCGAGAAAAAGCCATTTCATAGATTTTCCTAAACAGAATCTTCTTTCAGCGCGCACTCCATCTTAAACGCCTTCGTTAGGCCTCACGGTTTGTTTGGACATCATCAGGCTGAGGTGACTGCGCAACTGCTTGTAGAAGACAGCCCCGTAGATCCCGAACAGCGTCGTGAGCGACACCAGTGCCAGCAGCTCCTTTTGATGGCTTATCGTCCGAGAAAATCCGTAGCGAACCCCCGCAGCGACCGCGGTCGCGGCGGCGGCCGTGAGAAAATAGGGCGCGGCGTTTCGGATCCCCCGTAGCCAGATCTCCAAGGATCGAGAAACCACATACAGGTTAGCCATGTTCGTCGCACCAACAGTAAAGAGGACGGCCAGTGCTACGCCCGTCTTCCCATACGGAAGCGCCAAGTAGATGCCCACCCCACTGAGCAATAGCCCTGTCAGCGCCGTCCAAAAACTCGCCCGAAACTTACCCCAAGAACCAAACGGATCCATCCAAAGGCCACGAATTGCACCGTAAACGGCAAGAATTTGAAACGGCAGGATCGCTGAAGTCCATTTCGGACCAAATAATATCGGGAACACGTCCGGCGCAGCAATGACGAGCGCAGCAGCGATAGGACAGACTAAGCCTGCCATCAGTTTGCTGGACATGAAATAGGCGGACCAGAAACGCTCAGGATCGGAGTGGAGTCGCGGCAACTCGGCGAGGACCACATTCCCGAATGAAATGCCAATGAAGGAAAGGGGAAGGAGCGCGTAGTTGTAAGCCAGCCCGTAGATACCCAAAGCGTCGATCCCCAGGAATTTTCCCACCATCAGGTTGTCGATGTTCAGAGTCATGTACCAAGCGAGCGCTTGGGCAACATACCATCCGGAAAATGGCGCCAGCGCATGGAAGGATCGCTTAGAAAACCGCCATCGCGGTATCCAGTCATAAGCGTAAAATAGCAACACAGCGCTGATCGCATTGCTTAACAGCGCCGACAGTACAAATGACCAAACTCCGTAGCCTCGCCACGCGAGCGTGACCGCGATCACGAAGGCCGCGAGGCTAATCAGCCCGTCGATCACTGCGAGTGACCGGAAGCGCAATTCGCGCCTCAGGAGGTTCCGATGAACCGTCGCCGCCGTCTGTAGCCATAGAGAAAAGGCCAACACAGCGAGGACCGGGACCAAGTCAGGCCTGTGATAGAATCGCGCCACGAATGGGGCCGCGCCCAGGATTCCCGACGCAAGGACGGTAGCGATGCTCAGGTTCGCCCAAAAGGCCGTGTCGACGTGGTCTTTGAGGTTCTCCTGGGAATATACAAGAAACGCGCCGGCACCCACATCACTGAACATCGCGGTAAAACCGATGACCACGGCCGCCAAGCCATACAGCCCGAAATCATCCGGCACAAGTAGCCTGGCGAGGATGACGCCACGCGCCAGGTTCAGCGCTCTGCCAAGCACATTGCTGCCGAGCATCCAGAATGCACTATGAAGCACACGAAGAAGTAGTTCGTGGTGTCGCGCGGCTGACTGGGCGGACTGGTCTGGCAGAGACTCCGGGCCTTCAACAGAACTCATGATCGCTCCGCCCAGGCGATGTACTCGATTCCCGGACGTACTGGCTCCCGCCGCCACAAACCACGGCAATCGATCACCACGCGGCGTGCGATGGTGTTTTGCTTGTAGCGAATTTTGATATCCCACCAAACAAGGAAATAAAACAAGCCCTTATAATTCCACACTTCACGGAGATTCGGGTCCAGAAAGCCTTGGAGAGGAGCAATCCGGTAAAAAGGTTTTTGTAATGAAAGAGCAGACGCAGGCTGCGCCCTCTCCACAGAGGTGGCGCTATCCACTGTGGCGACCTGAGGCGTGCTTTCAGACCCTTGTGTCACGGTGATTCCTCGCGCCCGGCACGGGCGCAGACAAACGGCAAGTCTGAGGAACCGATTGTGTGGCTAGCTTGCCGCGGCCGTGACCAACTCAACGCACCATTCCTCAATCAAGCGCCGCACTCCTTCCTCGACCCCGACCTTGGGGACCCACTCGAGCTGTTCGCGCAACTTTCGAATGTCGCTGATATAGACCTTCTGGTCGCCGAAACGGGTCCGGTCGAAGCTAACCGACGGTAGCCGGCCCGATCTCTTTGCAAGCAACTCACGAAACTCCGCCCACACTGAAATGGTATTGGCTGGCCCTCCCCCGACGTTGTAAACCTGGCCTGCCGTACGGCTGATGTTCTGGACGGCTCTCAACATGAGGTCGACAAGGTCGTCCACGTACAGCACGTCACGGACCTGCTTGCCGTCCCCGTAAATCGTTAGGTGTCCCCCTCGCATTGTAGTCAGGGCGAAATGAGCCACCCAACCTTGATCTTCGTTGCCGAACTGCCTTGGGCCGTAAATGCAGGACATCCGAAGGACAACCGTGGGCAGGCCGTAGATGCGGTGGTAGTCTCGCACGTACTGGTCGGCCGCTCCCTTCGAACATCCGTATGGAGAATAAAAGTCGAGAAGGCAGGATTCCGGTACTCCGTAGGGAAGATCCTCGAAGACGTACCGCGTCTCTCGCTCAGCTATGCGCACGTGTTCGATTTCGCCATACACCTTGTTGGTGGATGTGTAGAGCACGGCGGGTAAGGGCTTGAGCTGCCGGGCAGCCTCGAGCACGTTGAAAGTTCCTAACGCGTTGGTCGTGAAATCATCCCGAGGATCGGTCAGCGAGGTTGTCACTGCAACTTGGGCGGCCAAGTGGAAAACGACCGAAACGTCTCGCATCGCTTTGCGCACGGTTTCTAAATCGCGGACGTCGCCTTCGACAAACTGGAAATGGCTTCCACCCAATGATCGAAGCCAATGGAGATTTTGCCGCACACCCTCTCGGCGAACGCTATCGAGGGCGATCACATCGTGGCCGCCAGAAAGCAGACGCCCTGATAGATTGCTGCCGATGAAGCCTATTCCACCCGTCACGAGAGCTCTCAATGGGCGCCTCCCTTATCGCGGACTGCGCAGGATTCCATGCCGAATAGCTTTCAAGACCATCCGCGTACCTCTTAGCGCCGCCCGGCGGTTGGTCTTTCTCAATCTAGAAAATTCTTGGGACAATGCGGAGAAGATACATCAGCTGAACCTTCTCCAGGGGCCATCGCCTTGCCGGGCAGGGTCGACCTTTGCATTTCCTTTCGGCACTCGAAGGTATGCTCTTTTAGAACGATTTCCTGACCCGCCCCAGCGATCTCTCGCCTCTCGGCCTCGTCAGAAAGATATGGGTGAGCTGGGTTGGCATCGGCGTGACGAGCAGAACACCACCCGCCATGCCCTCGTAGTAGCGCATGTTGGCTTCCGGCGGAAATTCATCGCGCGTCAAATTCGTCACAATTTTCGATTGCTCATAAACTTTGGCCATCTCCTCCTTGCTGCACCTCCTGCGAAAATTGTTCATCTGAAACCGAGCGGCCAAGTCCGATATGATGCGACTTCTTCGAGCCTACCAGGGTGGGCCGATGTGGCCCACCCATCCCAGGTCGAAGCACCGGTCCGTTTTCACTCCATTGAAGAGCCGTCCCTCAACCGCGTGGTGCAAATCACGGGGCAAGCCGGGTGCACCAATGCATTGTACCAGGTACGAAATTGTCTCGCCGTGAGACGTCGCGATCCTCACGACGTCGTCTACACTCACATCCGACCGAAACAAGTTCAAATCAAATTCGACGATCTCGCCCGGCTCAACCAGGTATCTCTCGGAGACGCGGCGCTCAATTGAACCATAAATGAGTCCGATCCTGATCGTTCCTGCCAGCGTATCGGATTCGTCTAATCGGGAAGTAACGCGTCCCGCTTTCGGACTCTGGAATGTTGACGTCTGGCTCATTTTCCGACCACACCGTGTCACCAAGGTGCTCCCGCGCCGTGTAACGCTTCCAGAGCGCGCAGCAGTCAATAACTGGGCGCGTCGGTCCCTGTCGCAGGAGGTTTTCGACAGGCGTGCTGCAAAATTCCTGATGGGGCGCTGCAATAACTCTCACCTCGGCATCATTCTGAACCGCCCCAAAGCCTGTGACGGGGTTGCCCCGCATTTCTCACACTTGGCTGCATCGGCCAGGCCGGACATCACCGTCCGTTAATCGAAGCAGATAGTCAACCTGTTCCTCTGGCGAACTGCTCGCATCCCTGAACAGCGCTCTTTTTTCTCGCAGCAATTGCGCAAGAAGGCCAGCCATGTGAAACAGTACCCCGATGCGGTCCGTCGCAAAGCTCCACCTCAGTTGGCTTATATCCTTCGCCAAAGCCGCCGTCGAGACCAACCATGTGCGAAATGCATATCGCGCGGGAAGCAGTTTTGTCGCAAGCAACAGTCGCCCCTTCAGTACCCCGCGAAAACTGAAGCGCGCTCCTTCCAGCGATCGCACCGAGCCGCCTACACGATGCCAGCAAATCGCATCTGGAACGTACACCGTCTTCAACCGGTGCACCCACGCTCGCCAGCAAATCTCGACGTCTTCGTACCCAAGCGGTAGCCGGTCGTCAAATCCACCCAGCTTCTCGAAGAGAGTCCTGCGCACCATCATGCATGCGGCCGAGGCCATGAATACCCGTGACTTCTCAGTCTTTTCCTGCTGATAAAAGTATAACCCAGGCACTAATTCTGCAGAAGAATCTCGCCTAGGTGGGACATTCGTCAGGCGCGCCGCCAGATGCTCGCAAACAGTCCCGTCCCAGTTGAATTGCATCCCGTCGGTAGCAAAGACCTCCTCGTCCCTCTCTAGCGGTTCGACCAACGCAGCTACAAATCCAGGGTCGAATCGCATGTCATTGTTCACGAAAAGTAGCAGTTCACCCCTGGCAATCGCGGCGCCTCGGTTCAGCGCCGGCGCGAGGCCAAGATTTTTTTCGAGCGGAAGCCAGCGGACTCTAAGCTTTCTCACCACCTCAGCGGAGTCGTCCGACGATCGATTATCAACAACGATGATTTCCAGAGACTCAAACAACTGCGACGCAAGACTAGGCAAGCAAACGCGAAGATGCTCTGCCCCATTCCAATTGACAATGATCACGGACACCCTAGGTTTCTCAGTCATGACTCAGCACGTTGCGCATCTGAAGTTCTAACCCGTTGATACCGATCAGCGATAAAATGCGGTCTTCTCCGCGTTCGTGCGGCCGGTCGAGTCGTCATCCACAAACAGGGTTTCCATATTCAACGTGGACATGTCCTGTTCGAGTACACTTATGATGGCACGCGCGATGAACTGTTCGCGGTTGTAGGTGTCGATTAGGACGCTGACGTGCGGCGTTGACATAGTCTTGGTTTCCGAAGCCAGTAACAATCGGCCCGATCCAAGCTTGGCAAATGTTGAGTGTAGACCGACTTGACGTAGAGCAACCTCCTCTGGTTTGACTTCTAACAGTTTTTGTATTTTACTCGCGCCGAGAATTTAAGCACAATAGAAGTTTGAGTTCTCGTCTTTTCTGAGACTGTAGATGTAGCAAGCGAGCTTATGAGCGTGCGCGATCGTTTTCTGCGAATTGCCGCGAGGGCCTGGCATCGGATAAAGTATGCGGACGGTTGGAAATGGATTCTACGCTCCAATGGAATTGAAGGATGGCTGCAAGACAGCGAAGCTTACGAATTGTATCGGCTAGCGAAGCACTATACGCCGGAAACCGAACCAGTTGTAGTAGAACTTGGGTCATTTAAGGGAAAGAGTTCAGTAATGCTTGCAGGTGGTCTCAAGGAGAAAAAGAACGCAAAGCTGTACTGCATCGACCCATTTGGAAAAGACGAAGATTCCGATGAGCAACGGAAGATTTACGATCCAATTCTTGCACGGGATCAGCGTGGTTTGCGGGAGATTTTTCAAGAAAGCATTTCACACAGCGGTCTCTCGCATTTAGTTTTTCCCATCCAAGGATATTCTTTTGAGATCGTACGCTCATGGAATGTGCCAATCGATCTGCTGTTCATTGATGCGAGCCACGCCTACCCATTTGTTCTCCGTGATTTTGAGTCTTGGTTCCCTTTCGTTAAGCCTCATGGTGTCGTTGCGTTCCATGATGCAAATGGAATACATCCCGGCCCTACTCGAGTCGTGGCGGAGCGATTGATTGCCCCGGTTTTCAGATCCGTCCACAGTGCGGGAAGTGTAGCTTGGGCGCAAAAGGTCTAACGGACCAATTAATTTCGTCTTCTTGACGGTAATGCTTCGGAAATTTGAAAAGAGGTTGCAGCAAGTACTCGGACCATTGGCAAAGGGCATCAGACTGACTAGCGGCTGTTTTTCTCTTTGGAACCGACGCCAATGGCTTGGCTCCCCGTGATTCCCAATCCTGGAAAGTTACTTTGAAGAAGGTTTTGTGGCCTCTACTTTTCTCTTTGGCGGATCAAATCGTTGTGCCTCGTTCAAGGACTCGAGAGCTTATGCGGTCACTCGGCTTTGCTGCGGACCGCGTGACTTTAACCCCCCATTGCGTTCACAACGATTGGTGGGCCGCACAATCGACACAGGTTGACCGGGCCGCTATACGCTCCGGTTGGAGAGTGCCGCCTGACTCTACCGTCGTCCTTTTCTGTGCCAGGTTGCAGGCGCGGAAGCGGCAGACGATCTATTTGCCGCAACAGGAATCCCCCGTGCCGTCCTGGTTTCCCCGGCGAGGGACCGCTGAACAATCGCTTTTCCAAAGAGCCCTCGACTTGGGAATTGCCGAGCGCGTTCGTTTCCTGGGTTTCGTAAATCAATCCGCGTTGCCGGCCGTGCACAAGGCGACGGACTTCATGGTTCTAGCTTCTGAGTACGAACCCTTCGCGGTCGTCGTAAACGAAGCCTCATGCTGCAGATGTCCTGTTGCCGCAAGCGACCGTGTTGGCGCCACAACCGATCTCATGGCTCCCGTCAATCCTGATTTCGTTTTTCTTTGCGGCGATGTTCCCGTGCTCACCTAACTACTGCGAAGAGCGCTTTCCAATCCAACTGAACTCCCCGCGGCCAGGACTCTTTTCGAAGGATGCAGTCTTGGCCCGCCTGGGTGAATAGCAGCGGAGTTTTGGAAGCTGTGAAGCACGAGCCAAAGCAAAGAGCGCCGTTCCTTAAGACTCGGGATAAGCTCGCTTTTTCAAGGTCCACACATTGTTCTCAAATGCTAAGATCAATCGAGCATGGCCAAGATAGATTCACCCGAGATCGCAAAGGCTTCTCCCCTAAAGAGGGTGCGCTACCTTCCCCGGGCTCGCACATGAAAATCGGTGCATTAAAAGGATCCTTCGATATTATTCACGATAAGGGGCGAAACCTGCGCACCGCTGCCCTTGTTGCGCTAGCAGCCTACCTGTGCGCAAACCTAATCATCGAAGACAATCTTTCTACGTTGTACTATGCGGGACTGGTTGTCCTTGGCATCGTGGCGCTGGTTTTAATACTTAAGAACTGGAGAGCAGGGGTGTACTGCTTCGTGGCGTGGATCATGGTCGAGGACTTGATTCGAAAATATCTAGGCAATAACATGATCGTATACTTCGCCAAGGACTTCCTCGCTCTTTCGCTCTATCTTTCTTTCTTCGTTGCGCGCAGGTCCACTTTGACGAAGCTCTACAGGCCCCCTTTTTTGATTCCATTCTTGCTCTTCTTCTGGTATTGCGTCATGCAGGCTTTCAATCCCGCGTCAACTAGCATCTTTTATGGGCTGATGGGTTTGAAGCTCTGTTTCCTCTATGCTCCCCTTCTCTTGGTGGGCCATGCCCTCGTCGATTCCGAAAAGGAACTGCGCCGCTTTTTCTTCTTCAATTCGGTCCTCATTCTCATAGTGGCGGGATCTGGAATCGCGCAGTCCATTTTGGGTCACACTTTCCTTAACCCCGAGCTTGTCCAGGAAGATATCCGCGCCTTAAGCACATTGTATCGCGCCTCCCCCATTACGGGCTTGGTTGCTTACCGGCCCACATCGTTCTTCGTCAGCACAGGCCGGCTCCAGAATTTCCTAGGGCTCTCGTGGATTCTGGCTTTGGGTTTTGGTGGGTTTCTCGTGATGCGCAAGCAGACTGGTCGCTTGCTCGGATTCACAACGATCGGCACGATTGCTGCGGCTGCTCTGATGACGGCTTCGAGGGGCGTCTTCCTCTTTACTCTTGCAAGTGCCATGGTCGTTGCTCCTGCCGTCATCTGGGGCGCATCTTGGGCCCGGGAGCAGCGAACCCGCGTACTGCGAGCCATCCGGCGGGCAGCAGTTTTTGTCGCGATAGCCCTAACAATTCTTGTAGGTATATTTCCACAAGAAGTTGGTAGCAGGCTGGCGATCTACTCCGAAACTCTTTCCCCATACAGTCCCGATAGTGAGCTCGGTTCCCGATCTTGGGCCTATCCCCTGAAGAATTTCGTCGCAGCGTTTGACTATCCACGCTGGCCGTATGGCTATGGAATTGGAACCGCTTCTTTAGGCGTGCAGTACGTAACTCGGATTATGCATGCCCCAACGATGAATATTGGCGTTGAAAACGGCTATGGCCAACTGGTCATCGAGCTGGGGATTGTAGGCCTGCTCTTGTGGATTTTACTGGCCTATGCAGTTACCCGTTCAGCGTGGCGAGCCGCCAAGAATCTGAAAGGAACGGCTTGGTTTCCGATTGGGTTTGCGATCTTCTTGTATGCCTTTCTGCTGGTCTTCCCGATAAGCTTTTATGGTTTCATCGCTTTCCAGGACTTCGTCACTAACTCCTATTTTTGGTTGATGCTTGGCATTCTCTTCCGAATATCGGAATTTCCAGGAAATCTTCCGATGGCTCAAACTAACGTATGAAACCGATAAGCACACGGAGGCCTGCTTGCAGATTGTTGTCGTGTCGCCATTTCTAGATCGTCGCCATGGTACTGAGCTTTGCATCATCGAACAAATCGAAAGGCTGTCGTCGAAGTACGGTTGGGGGATCCATTTGTTTTCCCAGCACGTTGAAGACGTAAATGGTCTGCTCATAGAAGATCCGAAAGGTACAGAGACCGGGTTCATCCGTTGGTACAGAGTCTCTTACATTCCCGGCCCCCATCTTCTCCAATTCTTGTGGTGGTTTCTTGCGAATCGAGCCGTAAGGAAGAGCGCGCCAAAGCGTCTTGAAGACCGGCCCTTGCTCGTCTACTCGCCCGGAATCAACTGTCTGGATGCCGATGCCATTACCGTCCACATCGTTTTCCACGAATTCTACGCACGAGTCCGCTGTGAACTCAAACTCCTCAAAGTGCCGGTTAGCAGATGGCCAGTTACACTTCACCGGAAGCTGTACTACAAACTGATCATGGCTTTGGAACGTCGCGTCTACACAGACCCGAAAGTCCGTTTGGCCGCCGTGTCAAAGCTTGTGTCCGCACAGCTTGAGAAACACTTTAGAAGAACCGATTCGGTCGTTATTCCTAACGCCGTCGACACTGTGATTTTTAACCCCGAGGCTCGTCTTGCCCGCAGATCAATTTCGCGCCAAATCCTAAAGCTGGACGAGAGTGACTTTGTGATCTTGTTGATTGGCAACGACTGGAAGAAAAAGGGACTCGACCAGTTGCTCCAGGCTTTGGCAATCATCGAGATTCCGGTGCAACTCTTGGTGGTCGGACAGGATGATCCGGGATTGTATCGGCCTGCCCTTCGGCATCTACGGCTGGATGACCGTGTTCGTTTCCTGCCGCCCTCTGCTGATGTGCTTTCGTTCTATGCCGCCGCCGATGCTTACGTTGCGCCGTCTCTCGAAGACGCTTTCGGCCTGCCCATATTAGAAGGTATGGCTTGTGGGTTGCCCGTGATCGCGAGTGTTCAAGCAGGGGCGAGCGAAAACATCATTGATGGAGCGACAGGATATCTTTTGCGAGATCCGATGAACCACATCGAACTCGCTGAGATCATTCTCCGCCTTGCCGGCGACAGACCGGCGGCGCAGAAGATCGGTGCCGCCGCTGCCAAGTACGTGCAAGCTTCGGTCAGCTGGGATCACAATGCTTCAGCGACCCGCGAATTCTTGGAAAACGCGTTAGCTTCGAGGCAGATATAAAACGCGGTGCATTGCCACGGCTCGCGGATATGCCTGTGCATGCTCTTCCAACATCCGTTCGCAACCGAAAGAACTGAACTCGCGCTCTCGCACTCTGCTTCCAAGCGCTGCGATCCGTTCTGAATGTGTTCTCACAGCTGATATGCAAGCCGCAACACTTCACGGTCACCAGGTTAGCAGCGATTCCGGCGCCCCTGACAATTTCGCCTAGGCCACCGATCGCCGGGGCAATCATGAGCCGACCTCGCATCATTCGTATCAGCCCGAGATCAAGCTGCTTTGCACAATATCAGTGCCCATCACCACTTGCCTAGCGGGCACAGCGTTTGTACACAGGTCGCTCATGCCATCGACAGGGTAGCTGCGAGAGCAGAAATCAATTCTCGGACTGAGCGCCGAGCCTAGGTTTTTTCCAAGCCTCCGGCGTCGAACACGCGATAGGTCAATCAGATTGCTGGCGCTTCACGACCAAGCGGCAAATGAGCATCCCTAATATAATATGGCGTCAGCGCCACAGCCGCAGGGCCAGGGGCCACACTCGAAGGCGCCGAGAAAGTTCCGTACGTGATAATCCCAGCCAGGATACGTCAATTCGCTTCTTTCGTTGTTGGGCGTAAACGTTCTTCGCAAATAGCCAGCCGTGAGAGGCGAGCATCAAGATACGCATAGAAGAACAAAGCAATGACCAGCCCAATACCAGAACGGCCCGCTCTATGCCGCGAAACACTCGCAACGCCTCGCTCTGTCGCCAAGGGGCACCCCCAGCTAAATGCAACGCTGGTTGCCAAGGCATTGATCAAACCCAACATGAACGAGCCCCCGCATGCAGTCAAGAATGCGCCTCTGGGAGCCACTGCGATCGCTATAAATGCGAGCGCTCTCCTTCGCTTTTTGGCGGAGGAGGAGGTAGCCGCTGAATCCCAGGACCAACAACCAGGCCACCATTATAAAATTCGCGCAGCGGCCAGTGCCGACAAACACTGAATTGGGCCGGTAGGCGATACCGCCGGCCTCAGACACGCGATAGAGACCGCTTAACAAACGAATGTCTTCCAGAGGATGTGCCGGGTTCAGAAAGGATGGACCAAGAATGGACTGAGCGATGGCGAGTGGCCTTGCGCCGAGTCCTATGATTATTATATTACCGAGTCTGGCGCATTACGAAAGGAGCGTCACACTAGAGTAGTCTGTCCGTTCCGAGATTCTATCGTCTTGTCTGCTCTTTGACCGAAGTTCTATACTTAGTCCGTCATAGACTTCTCGGAGCCAGCCAGACACGACGGGGGAAATGTCGATCGCTGCCCGCACGAGTTCTGGGACGAACCTACCGGGAGCGATAGAAGCGTTGGTTTTGCCGATGACCCACCAGGGAAGCAAAGAACTACTCGCCGTTGATATTGTTGTCCCTGTTTACGGCGAGCTACCAGAAGCACTTGCGGCAACTCTTTCTGCCTGCCTGAAGCAGACTTACCGTATTTCAAAGATCTTCGTCGTCGACGATGGTTCGCCCGAACCCATTAATCTGCCCCGCTGGGCCCAATCTATGGCTCAGATTTGCCTTCTTCGCCTTCCTCAGAACTTGGGTATTTCAGCCGCCCGGAATGCGGCTATTGCATGTTCAAATGCACCCCTTCTAGCATGCATTAACACACAAGTTCTTCCCGACCCAGACTGGCTCGCAACGTGCGAGAACTATCTCTCGAACCATCTCGGTGTCGGCGCCTGTTACGTGCGCCTCGTCCCCTACAGACCAAATCGCATTCTCACGCGCTGGCGCATGCGGTTTTTAGAAGCAAAATTTGGAGAACGCTCCGGTCCCTCCCAATTCGCTCCAGGGCACGCCGTCTTATTTCGGAAAGAAGCCCTTGACCTTGTCGGCGGCTACGACGTTCGTTATCGGCGCCATCACGAGGATTCGGACATCTGTCAAAGAATGAGGGCATCCGGTTGGGAAACGCATTATGTCGCAGTGAGTCGTTGCATCTCCATACAGGCGGACACCCTGAAGGAACTCGCCGGAAAGGAATTGCGAGAGAGCTACTGGTATTCTCCGGCTGAAAGTTCACTGGTTCACCTTTACGTGCATTTGAGCAAATGGACGCTTATTCGAGCTGGACGAAACATTGTAAAGGGGCGTTTCTACTTCATTCCTGTCGACGTGGCGATCTGGGCCTATGCTCTATGGACAGCCACGTTTCGTACTCTGCGTTTCTCCCAAGCCTCCGATGATCGAACTAGAACTACTTCCCCTCCAAAGGCGACTCCGTCGGCTGGCGCACGCGTGCCTTCGGAGATACCTAAGAAACTTTAGAACAGAGTCTGCTTGCGGGCATGGTCATCAGATTTTTGACCAAGGGCAGGATTACGCTTGCCGAGGCCGGGCGCAGACGCATTCTTCTTCGACCATCAGTTCGCACAAACATTAAGTACTTAGGTATTTAGCATGAATATAAAAGTTGAACGTGGCTTCATAAAGATTTCTCAATCGATTTTGGGCTCAGGTCGTGGGTTCAGGATGCAACTTCGGCGAAGTTGGAAGGCCATAGGCTGAGACTTATTCCAGCAGTGAGATGCGTGGTTAGATGCCGCCCCAATGCAGGAATCAACAGACAGGAGAGGCTGGAGTCCAGGGGGATTTTTCCGGCGCTTCGACAAGTCCAGGCTGAACACTCCATTGTCCTCGCGGTTTGGGTCAGACGTGCTGGCCAGAGCCAGCCTTTGACACCGCGGTCATCCCTCCCGGCAAGCCAAGGAGCGGAGTAGCAAGTTGCTGTTCTCGCCGTTCTCAAGGATCCTGAGTTCCTATGACTCTCCGTGCTAGAATGCCGCTGTATCAAAGGCTTCCATCTCACCGGAACTCCCCGAGCTGAGAATGAGGGCGCAGCGAAACACAGCAAAACGTAAACGTAGGCGTAAGCGTGGACACCTGTCATTGCATCACCGCATGGTGCGAGCCTGACGTTTTACACGGAGGCTCCTTTGGATCAGTTGTTGACGGCGTCGAGCGACGACCAGGAAGGGTTTCGACGAGCCGTTCGGACCGTATTGTCCGATCCGCCGCACTGGCGGGCGGTGATTGAGGCCAAGGACCGGCCGCGGCTGGAACAGATGATGGTGCCGGAAAACTGGTGGCGGCGATTCAATGGAATTGTCGGATTGCGCGGCAGTCGAGCATGAGGCAAGTACGATCTCATATTGAGGGCGCTGGGCGCGGCGGCGGCGGAGCTGGAGCGCATACACCTTGAAATACGGACTCATTTATGACGCCACGACCTGCCACATCACCGGCGACTACCTTCGTGACACAATTCCTCAGAGTCAGAGCGTTCGTTTTGATATGACCATTTTCAAGGCAAACGCCGATATCAAACAATTGCTGAATACGATGTGCGAGCGGAGCACGATCCCCGACGCGCTGTTGCATGAACTTGGAGCGCAAGGTTTACCGCACGGTCTCGAGACGGTTTCAATTCCCACTGCCATTCTCGACATAGATACGTTCGGGTGGACCGAATTTCGCCTGAGATGGGCGATGCTCTTTGACTACGTTTTTACCTGGCATCCATCGTATGTCCCGAGATTTGAAGAGGCCGGACATCCTCGAGTTTGCGCAATACCCCACGCCATTGATGGGCGGCTTTTTGATGCCGATGACAGAGCAGAGCCCCTTTATGATCTGGGCTTTGTCGGCCATTTCGGGTTGCCTCAATATTCCAAAAGAGATCGTGTGAATTCAGTTCTAGGCAGTCGATTCCGAACGAACGATTTCCGAAAAAGGTACAGCAAAGAGGAAACGGCCGAGGTCTATAAACGCTCGAAAGTGGTGGTCAACGTGGCTCGGGCCGAGTTTCCGCAGGAAGCGAATATGCGCTGTTATGAAGCGATGGCGGGGGGAGCCCTTCTGATAACCGAAATCCCCACAGAACTAACGGAATGGGGATTTCGTGAAGGGGAGCATTTCATCGGATGGCATTCAGAGACCGAAATACCGCGCTTGGTTGATCAATTTCTTGGCGACAGCGCAGGGCGCGCTGCAATTGCTCGTGCGGGACAGGAACGTACGCTGGCTGACTTTACCTACCAGCGATGCGTCGAGAGGATCGCCGAGTTCATAACCCGGGACGAGGGCCGGTTGTTAGGGCCAGCCAGGAAATGGTCGCCCGAAGAGGTCCACCTTCTTTATCTCAGCTACTACTACCGTTTTCAGATGTTCGGTGAGGTACTCGAAGAGTTCAGCCTACTCCGGCGCGCAAATCCAAAGGCTTATTGGAAAGGGCTTCCAATGATGCTGAAAACTTTGCGCCATGCGCTAAAGCGTAGTTTGATATAGATTCATGATAGTGGGCGTAACCACGACAGAGGAACCTTAAGAGGGACTGTTAATGTGAGCTCTGGTAACAGTCGGAATAGGATTCATCGGGACGAATCTATCGGATCGATTGTTGCGGGATGACTGCGAAGTTGTTTTGTTCGACAGTGTCAGCCGCACGGGCGTACAGTTGAATCTCGACTGGCTGAAGGGGCAGCTCACTCTGGCTATTAATTATTCGCAGATGCATGATTCGTCGGCGTGCGTCGTGCCTGATGGCGAGCTGCTGTTTGCCGTGGCGGAAGAGCGGATCAGCGGGGCGAAACATGATGCCCGGTTCCCGGGAATGCCATTCAGGCGTGCCTGAAATCTGTCAAAGTGCGCGCGGAAGAACTGTACGAAGTGTGTTGGCTGGCAGACGGCCGGGCCGGTCTTCTGGTACGGTTTAAAATGCTACGCGACTGGAAGATGCCGCTTACGTACTTGAACGGGATGAATTCGACGCTGCATTTTCTGAGGACGTGGCATCAGGAGAGCGGGGCAAAGAAATTAACGCAGCAGTCGACACAACGAATCCGCGGATGCGGATTGTGGATCATCACCTGGCACACGTCATCAGCGCTTACGGCTGCTCAGGTTTTGGCGATACAGCTGTTGTGGTCATAGGCGGACCCGGCGTGTACTTTCTTCAGCTCCGGCATGAACGTACTTGTGATTGGCGGCCACCTGGTGGAGAGATAGTATGAGCTATTCGAACGGCCGTCTCGCTCAACTTTTTCTGCGATATGCGTCGCCTTTGGCGGGGTTGCGTCGGCTGCCCGTCGTGGGTCCCTGCCTCAGTTGGGCAAGCCGAAGACTCGTGCCTCGCGATTCACTGACCTGGGTGCAAGTCCAGCGCGGTCCCGCGCAGGGACTGTGGCTGCACTTGAACCCGCGCACAGGCCGTACTTACTTCGAGGGCGCCGGTGATCCCGAAGTGCAAAACGCTCTGCAGCAGTATCTCCGTCCCGGCATGATTTTTTACGATATCGGTGCGAATATTGGTTTCTTCTCGCTTCTCGCCGCGCGAATCGTCGGCAAAGATGGCTGTGTCGTAGCGTTCGAAGCCGATCCAGAGATTGCTGCGCGCCTCCGCGAACACGTTACACGCAACGATTTTCGCGTAATTTCCGTTGAAGAAAAGGCCGTATGGTCTGAACCCAGCACGGTTTTCTTTGCGCGCTCGGATCCTGCAACGTCACCCGACCGGGGACTTGGCCATATCGTCGCGACCGGCGCGGGAGATACGATCCAAGTTAACGCCGTGTCGCTGGATAAGTATGTGCAAACTGTGCCAGCGCCGGATTTTGTAAAGTGCGATGTGGAAGGCGCAGAAGTGGAAGTTTTTCGCGGCGCACACAGATTGTTGACTGAGAAACGCCCTGGCATCATCTGCGAAATGCACAGCGATGCAAATCGCCGACTACTGGTCGAAATGTTCGCCACTTTCGGTTATGCCTGCAAATCGCTTGACGAGAACCAAGTCCTAGCGCTTGACCAATGATTCAGAATTGCGTCGCGCTCCCCATGGAGCGACCCCTTGGCGGGGCCAGATAAACAACCCTACGGGATGCCGGTGTCATCGAGCATGTTATTTAGAACGATGCGAGAAAGTCTTTCCGGGAGCGAGGATTCAGCGGTCTATCCCATGCCTCCGTCCGTAACTATCAACACAGAGTGTATTCAAGTTAGCGTTGCGGATCGCAGCAAAGAACCAGTCGGTTCCACGCTCTTTTGCCTGTTTCTGCGAATTGCTAAGCGCTTGGCACCACCTCTTACCGCCCATCCTTCGCACCCGAGCTGAAGCGAAACTCCAAGCACCTTGAGGGACGCGCAAACACCTCGGCAGTACGCCTTGATCGCACCTTCGGAACGGAATTACTTGGTCTGTACGCCATCGAGAGCGGAATTGTTATCTGACGAGCTTAAATCGTTTGGCTAGGTTGGGGCTTGAATACCCTCCAAAACAAAATCTCTTTACCGTCGAGTTGAGCGACGTTCCACGACGATTAGAGTAACCCTGCGGGCATCTGGCTGATTAACGCCGTATCCGACCTGCGATTCGATATTCAGCCGCAGCATCGGGATCCGGGGAGGGGTCTATGGTTGCGGGCGCGAGTTTAGAGACTCTGCGACAATTCAGCTTACTTCGGACAACTTCGCTCTCCTTGCGCGCCAGAGTCACCACTCGGAGCTCGTCGCCGGGCGCGCTATCTAGAGTGTTTTCCGCGTGTAGCAGGCAGGCAAAAACGTAGCGCTCAGGCTGTTTTTGTTTGCGCAAGAATTGAGCGTACTTGAACCAGTCGGAAGCGGTGCTGCGTGTATCGGAGAGCGCCGTATCGAGCCGCAGTGCGTGCTGGTAAGACTGCGCGGCTCCTCTCTGATGTCGGCTTGTTTCTCTTGTAAATCAGCGAGATGGACTATAGCGAGGCTTTCCAGCGCCTTGTCGCCAGCTTTGTCCGCGAAACAGGCCGCTGCACGGTAACCTTTGGAAGCGTCCGCGGTGTGATTGATCGCGGCATCGGCGTCGGCCACTTTGATTAACGCCGCCGGCACCGGGCCAGTATCGGCGGGATTTTGTTGGTGCCGATCTCCGGATTAGCATTTTGGCAAGCGACAGCAGGGACACCGTTGAACGGGCGCTCGTTCTCCTGTCCGTGTTAAGTCCGTCCAAATGTTAGTCGGATTCAAGACGCTCTTCCAAATTGGGTATATTGGGAGAAGCTTGCACGGGCGTCGTGCTTGAATGCTGGATATCTGCAGCACAGGAGGTTCTTGGGGGAGCTGATTTCCCCGGGGCCGTGGGTTTGATTTGTTTCGGTGCGGTCCTTAGATCATAAACAAGAGCCGTTCAGCGTCGTCCTTTCGGTCGTGGCTGTAAATTCTACGTTATATGATGAGATCAGAAGATCTTGTCAGGAAAGCATTTGAGTCCAGCTGATGCGCCAACGAGCGCCCAAGGAGTGATATGCGAACGTCGAAAGTGCTGCCGTTTCTGCTAGCGCTCTGCTTCACTGGTTGTCCAGTATTTGCTCAGGTGGACACCCAGAATCTGAAAGCGATTCGATTCGGAAAATTGATCGACGGCACTGGAAAAGTTTTAACGAATCCGATAGTGATCGTTAAGGGGGACCGCATCCAGAGCATCCTGAGTGCGGACTCTCAAACCCCAAACGGAGCGCAAGTCATCAATCTTTCCGCGTTCACGGGGATGCCCGGAATGATCGACGCGCACACGCATCTGACCTATTGGCGGGACAAAAATTCACGAAAGAATCCGAACGCGGAAATCGCGAGTATGTTGCCGCAGGAATTGGTGTTTCTCGCGCAAGAGAACGCCCGCAAGTGCATTGAGATTGGTGTGACAACGGTGCGCGACCTGGCGGCAGGTAATTACAGTGATATCGCGATGAGGAACTTGATCAATCGTGGTGCGATGGTCGGGCCCCGGATGTTCGTTGCCGGACCGGCAATGTCTGCTGGTGGCCCGGTACCACGATACGGGCAGGTATTCCCTTGGGTTGTCCCGAATCAGGGGGAAGCCTCGGGCGTGCCGGAAGTGATTCGTTTAGTGCGCCAAGAGCTTGGAGCGGGAGCCGACCTCATCAAGATGTTCGGGTCGACTGGCGGTTTTAACGACGTCGAAACATACCAGACCTTCACGCTCCAAGAGATGCAGGCGGCAGTCGAAACAACCCATACGATGGGTAAGCGCATTGCAATTCACAGTTACGGGCCGGAAGGAGCCCGCGATGCGGTCAGAGCAGGAGGAGACACGCTTGAGCATGCCATAAATATTGATGACGCCACATTCGCCGAGATGGTTCGGAAGAAGATCGTTTACGTTCCAACCGTCTATCACAACGTTTGGTACATGGAGAATTACAAGGAGTTCGACTGGCCCGAGAGTGATAACCAGAAAATTCTGGCCTATGAACATGCTTCGGAAGAGACCACACGCCGTGCGATCAAGGCCGGGGTGCGCATCGCGATGGGATCTGATGCGGTTTATGAACTCTTCGGTCACAACACGGAAGAGCTCACCTATCTCGTCAAATCCGGAATGACGCCGGAGCAGGCGATTGCCGCCGCCACGGTGAACGGTGCCGCAGCGCTGGGAATGGAGAAAGACCTAGGCGAGGTCACGCCTGGGCACTATGCGGACCTGGTGGCGGTCGAGGGCAACCCTCTCTCGGACATCAGCGTGGCCGTGCACAACGTCCGATGGGTGATGAAAGGCGGCGAAGTTCTGGTGAACAAGATAGACTCGGTGGCGCATTAACGTTGGAAACGGATTGAAAGCGCCTAGAGCGATGAAAAATAAAGAGGGCGAACTTCTGGAGCAACTTCGTGGTTTCAGCGTGTCCCAGATTTCCGATGCACTAGGTCCTTTGCATCCAGTGGAATCGAGAATTCGGCCGGTAGACCCTATGTTTAGGATTTGTGGAAATGCGCGAACAGCACTCTGCGAACCGGATGACAACCTGGCCGTGCTACATGCTCTAGAGGAGGCCCAGAAGGGAGATGTCCTGGTGATTTCCTGTTCTCCGCGTGACAACAGCGCCGTGTGGGGCGAATTGTTGTCACTCGCGGCGCTATCAAAGGGCCTCGCGGGGACTATTGTCGACGGAGCAGTGCGAGACGTCTCTGAGTTTGCGGCAATTGGTTATCCAGTGTTTTCGCGCTGCAACAACGCACGACGGGCACGCAAGGATAGGCATGGGGAACACAACGTTCCTGTTCGGTGCGGCTCAATCGTGATTCGCCCGGGTGATGTTGTCGTCGCTGATATCGATGGGATTTTGGCCGTCTCCGCTTCGGAGGTCGAAGGGATACTCCGAAAGGTAATGGAAGTCTCCAGTAAAGAGTCAGATATAAAAGAACAGATCTCGCGTGGGGTAGGCATAGGCAAAATTCTCGGTATCAAGGGGCGGATAAAGTGCCAAGGATGAACTAGGTTTAGATTAAGATGGCCGGGTGAAGGCATGAATTGAATGGATCAGTTCTTTAAATCGACGAAGTCGTTGACTCCGATTTGAGATTGGTGCTAAAAACAGCACTCCTGGAATCTGAGTGAGCGATCATGACCAGCAATTCGGTTGCGTTCTCGGGACGTGAGCTGCAGCGTCGTCAGTTCGCGGGTTTTGCTGTTTTTGAAAGTCTTTACCGGTCCAATCAAGAAATTCCAAAGCACTCTCACGAACAGACCTACATCTCACTTGTACTGCGAGGCTCCTACACCGAGCGGTGTGGACCAACGGTCTGGGAGTGTGAGACTGGGCAGACGATCCTGCATATCGCCGGGGAATGCCATTCCGACCGTTTTCACAGGGGCGGCGGGCAGGTCCTGAACCTCGAACTCTTTCCTTCATTTGTAACGCGACTGTGTGAGTGTGATGGCGTCAGCATGGACAACCGGGCGCTCTTTCGGAGTGCCTATGCAATGCAGCTTGGGCAGAGGCTTCACAAAGAAGTCTCCAATTATGATGCCTCGTCAGCTCTTGCCATTGAGGGGTTGACAATGGAGCTTTTGGCGGAAGTATTCCGGCAGCGCGAAACGGAGCCAAAGTCGCGTGGATATGCTTGGCTTGATGACGTAACGGAGATCCTCCATGCAAGGTTTCAGGAACCGATCACGTTGAGCGAACTGGCGGGCTGCGCACGAGTTCATCCGGTCCATTTGGCACGAACGTTTCGCAAAAGATATCTCTGCAGTGTGGGGGACTACCTGCGGAAGCTTCGGATCGAAGCGGCCTGTAACGCACTTTTGAATTCGGATACACGAATTGTCGACATCGCTTTGCGCTCGGGATTCTCCGACCAGAGCCACCTTTGCAGAACTCTGAAACAATATACTGGGATGTCTCCTCGTCAGTTTCGTCAAGTCCGCTTCAAGGGTTAACGCCATTCAATTGTTTCTCGGATTCTAGACAGCTCTCCGCTCTAACCACAACATGTGCAGTTGAAATAGTGTGAACCAGAATTGATTATTGATTAGGAATCCTAGAAAGAGCTCCGTGTGTGTCCCGGTCGCAACATGGGACGAAGTCGGAGCACTTGGCCTTTGTTCGCACATAGTGGCAGCTCGACGGCAGTCTTCTAGCACGACGGAGGCTTTCCATGGTTTCGGGTTGGAGCAGACGAGTCCTGAATGTTGCCTTTGTCCTTGCGTGGTCGTTTGTAGCGGGCAGCGCTTTCGCACAGGGAGTCGATAAGGCTTTATTCAATGGATTGAAGTGGCGGCTGGTTGGACCATTTCGTGGCGGCCGCGTCGAAGCGGTGGCCGGCCTGTCAAGCGATCCGAACGTATATTATTTTGGCGCTGTCGCTGGGGGACTGTGGAAGACGAGTGACGGTGGGACAACGTGGAAGCCGATATTCGACCACGAGTCGAATCTCTCGGTTGGCGCGATTGGAATTGCACCCTCGGATCACAACGTCGTTTACGTCGGTACGGGCGAACCGTGCCTGCGCAACAACATTACATTTGGCAACGGAATTTATAAGTCCACGGACGCTGGAGGCAGCTGGAAGCACATCGGTCTCGAAGACACGCAGCATATCTCAAAGGTGCTGGTGGACCCGCGCAACCCCAACATTGTCTTTGTAGCTGCAGTTGGGCATGCCTCGGGTCCGAACGCCCAACGCGGAGTCTTTCGTTCTGATGACGGTGGGAAAACTTGGAATAAGGTCTTGTATAAAGACGACAAGACCGGAGCTGTAGACCTGGTTTTCGATCCCACAAATTCACAGGTGCTCTATGCGGCGATGTATCAAGAATATCGCGCTCCCTGGATGCTAAGCGGCGGCGGCCTAGGAAGCGGGATTTATAAGTCCACCGACGGTGGTAACACTTGGACTCACCTGGAAGGACACGGGCTGCCCGAGGGATTGTTAGGTCGAATTGGCATAGCCGTTTCGGCGGACCCCAACCGCATCTATGCGCTCGTCGAGGCGAAGGAAAATGGAGGGATGTATCGGTCTGATGACAGCGGGGCGGATTGGACGTTGGTTAATGGCGACCACAACTTGAGCCAGCGTCCTTGGTACTTCTCGCACATTTTCGCGGATCCGGAGAATCCCAATGTTGTCTATTCGCTTGCCTATCGGATGCTCCGTTCGATTGATGGAGGGCATACGTTCACCACCATGGAGGCACCTCATGGCGATCACCACGCACTGTGGATCGACCCTAATAATCCGAAGCGGATGATCAACGGGAACGACGGAGGAGCCACCGTCAGCGTAGACGGCGGGCTGAACTGGAGCCCTGAGGACAACCAGCCGACTGCCCAGTTTTATCACGTCATAGCTGACAATCGCACTAGATACTACATTTACGGAGCGCAGCAGGATAACACTACCGTCGCGATCGCCTCTCGAACCGACCACGGTACGATTGATCGCCCTGACTGGTACGCGGTGGGAGGCGGTGAAAGCGGATACATTGCGCCGGACCCGCACGACCCCGATATGGTAATCGCAGGGGCCTATGCGGGGACATTGACACGATTTGATCGTCGTACCGGCCAAGCGCAAATGATCTCTCCTTGGCCTCAATTCATGGACGGCCTGCACGCTTCACAAGTACAGCGTCGCTTCAATTGGACATCCCCCACCGTGTTTTCCCTGCATGAAGCGAACACAATTTATAACGGTGCCGAAGTGCTCTTTAAGAGCACGAACGGCGGAATGAGTTGGAAAGTCATCAGCCCCGACTTGACGCGCAACGACAAGAGCAAGCAAGGATCCTCCGGCGGGCCCGTGACGAAGGACGACGCGGGCACCGAATATTACGATACGATTTTCACAATCGCGGAATCACCTGTCGAGAAAGATCTCATCTGGGTCGGCAGTGATGACGGGTTGATTCATGTGACCAAAGATGGAGGACAGAATTGGGTCAACGTGACGCCGAAAGAGGCGCCGGAGTGGGGGCGTGTTGATTTGATTGAAGCTTCGCCGCATGCGCCGGGAGTTGCCTACGCAGCGATCGATCGGCATTTGTTGGACGATTTCCGTCCGTATGTGTACCGGACGAACGATTTCGGAAGTAATTGGACACCAATTACCGATGGTCTCCCGGACCACGCTTATGTTCACGCAGTCCGAGAAGATCCGGAACGAAAAGGCCTGCTGTTTGCGGCAACGGAACTGGGTGTCTTCGTGTCGTTCGATAACGGCATGAATTGGCAGCCGCTACAACTGAACCTGCCTGCCGCTCCTGTTAATGATCTGATTGTTAAGAATGATGACTTAGTGGTTGCGACACACGGTCGATCCTTCTGGATTCTTGACGATATTTCACCGCTCCGGCAGATCAATGCGCGCATGGCAAGCGAAGATGTGGTTCTCTTGCAGCCCAGTGTTGCCTTTCGCCTGCATGACGAAAGAGAAGGCATCGCAAAGGCTGCGAACCGAGCTGGAACCAATCCTCCAAATGGGGCGGTCATAGACTACATTCTTAAGACTGCCCCAACTGACAAAATCACCCTGGAAATTCTGGATGCAAAAGGGAGTCTTGTCCGAAAATTTACGAGTGCAAAGCAACCGGCATCGAGTAGAAATGAGCACGCAGCATCCCCAGAGGAGGAGGCGCACCTGCCTGCGGGAGCCGGAATGAACCGCTTTGTGTGGGATTTGCGTCTCGACCCACCAGCGGGGGTCGTTGGAGCTGTGTATATGGAGGGCTCCCACCTGCGGGGCGCCCGGGTGCTTCCGGGCGCTTATACCGTGAGACTAACCACGCCACAGAAGGCTCTGAGTGCACCGCTGCAAGTGAAAATCGAGCCGACGGTCACCACCTCAGAAGCCGACCTCCAAAAGCAGTTTGATCTTGCCATGAAGATCAGCGATCGCGTCTCACAGGCACATGAAACCGTGAACCATGTTCGCTACATCCACCTGCAACTCGTGTCATTGGTGGAGCGCATTTCTGGCGCACCTGGGTCCGACGCGATTGTCGCGACCGCCAAGAATCTGGACCAGAAGATGGGTGTTGTTGAGGACGCGCTTTTCCAAGTGCACAAAACGGCCGAGAAAGATTCGTTTAACTATGGAGGGAGATTGAATGACATGTTCATTGCGCTGCATGAATACGTGGACCAAGCAGACGCGGCTCCCACGGAGCAAACCTACGAGGTATTTGACTATCTGGATCAGCAGCTGGCGCAGCAGCTGAGAGAGTGGGACAGCATTCAAAAGACGGACATTCCTGCTCTAAACAGGGAGCTTCATGAAAAAGATATACCGCTCTTGGGCTTGCCCGTAGTTGGACTAAGCGGACACTAGAACGGTCAACGAATCGAGTGGGAGGCCCGAGTTCAAACGATCGGACCCGGGAACTCTTGTCAGAGCACTTCGCGTTACGTTTGAGTTTTCTAAGTTAATGCATGTTCAGTATGTCCAAGTGTTGCCTGGGTTCAAGACATTCGTTTCTATTTTTTGTTATTAAACAGTTGGACATTTCACTGCTTAGAGAAAAGAGGACTCTGTGAGCTGCTTTTTGAGTGGTCTCTGATTTATGCCTCACCCACATCTTCTTCATCAGCCTGCGATCTCTGTAAAGCATGCACGGGCGTGGACCAACGCGAATTGGCCATCCTTGTTAGTTCTGCCATGCGATGCACTGTTATTTGGCTGCAGAACTTCAATAAAACCTAGGAAAAAATGTCGAGGAGGAAGTGTCTATGCGCTCGTCTAAGGCACTGCTGCTTCTGATAGTCATGTGTTGGCCAGTTTCTCCGTTGCGCGCCCAGTCGAACGCTCAAACTGTCAAAGCGATTCGATTCGGCAAACTGGTCGACGGCACCGGCAGGGTCGTAACGAATGCTGTGGTCGTCGTCAAGGGCAGTCGCATCGACAGCATTGGCAATGCGGAATCCCAGATACCGAATGGTGCGCAAGTGATCGATTTGTCCGCATATACGGGAATGCCCGGAATGATTGACGTGCACACGCACTTGACATACTGGTGGGACAAAGACCCTAGAAAGAACCCGAACGCGGAAGTCGCAGGTATGCTGCCGCAGGAATTGGTATTTCTGGCACAAGAGAACGCCCGCAAGTGCATTGAGATCGGTGTGACAACGGTGCGCGATATGGCGGCCAGAAACTACAGCGACATCGCTATGCGCAACCTGATCAATCGAGGCGCAATGGTCGGACCCCGGATGTTTGTTGCCGGACCTGCCATGATGGCGGGCGGCCCTGTACCACGGTATGGGGAAGTCTTCCCGTGGGCAATTCCGCTGCAGAACCAAGCCTCTGGAGTGCCTGAAGTCATTCGATTGGTGAGGCAGGAAATTGATGCTGGGGTGGACTTCATCAAGATGTTTGGATCCACCGGCGGGTTTAACAACGTTGAGACACATCAAACATTCACTCTCGAAGAGATGCAGGCTGCCGTCGGGACAACTCATACGATGGGGAAGCGCATTGCAATTCACAGTTACGGGCCCGAGGGAGCCCGCGATGCGGTCAGAGCGGGCGGAGATACGCTTGAGCACGCGATAGATATTGATGACGCCACATTCGCCGAGATGATTCGGAAGAAGATCGTCTACGTTCCGACCGTCTATCACAACGTCTGGTACATGGAGAACTCCAAGGAGTTCGGCTGGCCCGAGACTGATAACCAGAAGATCTTGACGTATCAAGGGGCGGTTGAACAGACGGTCCGGCGTGCGATCAAGGCGGGTGTGCGTATCGCTATGGGATCTGATGCAGTTTATGAACTCTTCGGTCACAACACGGAAGAGCTCACCTATCTCGTCAAATCCGGAATGACGCCGGAGCAGGCGATTGCCGCCGCCACGGTGAACGGTGCCGCAGCGCTGGGAATGGAGAAAGACCTAGGCGTGGTCACGCCTGGGCACTATGCGGACCTCGTGGCGGTCGAGGGCGACCCTCTCTCGGACATCAGCGTGGCCGTCCACAGCGTCCGATGGGTGATGAAAGCCGGCGAAGTTCTCGTTGATAAAAGGAATGTAGTGGCACATTAGGAGAGAAGCGGCCTCAGTCCCGCGTGCAGCCGGGATTTGCAGCAGATTAGAGATCTCCTGCTGAGGATTGGGTCTAATTCGGTCTGATGCTGACAAGCAAACAGTTGGCATTTCTTTCGATAAATCAGTTGGCCCCACTCCTCGAACGGAAGAAGGTGTCTCCCTCGGAGGTTGTCAACGATGTGCTCGATCGTATTCAGGAGTTGAACGGCCGACTTAATGCCTATGTGTGTGTCAATCCGGAGGAGGTTAGGAAGAATGCTCAGAAGGCGGAGCACGAAATCGTGCACGGTCGATACCGTGGCCCGCTACATGGAATCCCGATCGCGCTGAAAGACAACATCCTAACGGCTGGAATTCCAACAACGGCTGGATCCAAGATCCTGAAGGATTTTGTCCCTACAGAAGACGCCTCCGTGGTGCGTCGGCTCCGTTCCGCCGGAGCGATCCTGATCGGCAAGACAAACCTGAGCGAATTTGCGTATGGTGCGACGACCAACAACGCGCATTTCGGTCCTACGCTTAATCCCTGGGACACGCAGCGAACTCCCGGAGGTTCCAGTGGCGGATCGGCGGCAGCCGTCTCAGCTTGCATGGCCTCTGCTTCCCTAGGGACAGATACAGGGGGATCCATTCGGATCCCTTCGGCGCTTTGCGGCGTCGTCGGGCTGAAGCCTACTTTCGGCAGGGTGAGTCGTTACGGGGTTGTGCCATTGGCGGCAAGTTTCGACCACGTCGGTCCGATTGCGCGAAGGGTCGCGGACATCGCCATCATTCTCCGGATCATCGCCGGCTATGACTCACTCGACGAGGCTTCCGTTCGGAAACCTGTACCCGATTACCTTAAGAGTCTCACGAAGCGCTTGGGGCACCCTTGCTTGGGTCTGCCGAAGCAATACTACTTTGAAGACTTGGACGAAGAGGTGCGAACAGCAATCGAGACCGCAGCAGAATGCTTCCAAAGACTAGGTGCCCTTCTGCACGAGATCTCGATTCCACATGTGGCCGAGTCGGAGGAACCAAGCACGCAGGCTGCATTTGCCGAAGCGACCAGTTACCACCAGCTCGCGGGCTATTTCCCTGCTCTAGCTGAAGCGTACGGCCAAGATGTGCGGGAGAGGTTGGAGAAGGGCGCAAAGGTCCTGGCCATCGATTACCTGAAGGCATTTGAAATTCGAAGACTGTTGAGGAACGATTTCAAGGAAGCCTTTGCCAGCGTAGAAGCCATTCTCGTCCCAACCGTCCCCATTCCCGCGCCCCGAACCCATGAAAAGTTTGTAGAGATCAACTCTCACCGCGAACCCGTTCGCTCGGCATTAATCCGACTAAATCGACCACAGAATGTTACTGGGCTGCCAGCCATTACCGTGCCTTGCGGATTTACCCGAACGGGACTGCCGATCGGCATTCAAATCATCGGCCGCGCATTTGACGAAACGACTGTCCTGCGACTTGCTCACGCTTATGAGGAGGCCACGCAGTGGCATTACTTGCGGCCCGGCGAGACCTAGCGTTATCCCCCCGGTGCGCTCTCCCCAAAATGCTCGCGGCCGGTCCGCCTTGGGAGTTGCTCTAGGCCAAGACTACAATTGCGCAACTTTTCGCATTGCGACCGATGATCCATGCTTTTCGACTGAACAGTGCCGAAGAATGGAGAAACCTCGTGGCAGGTAAACTTTTTGCGACTAAACCCGTGGATGATTTCCTGAAAAACGAAGTCGATCCCGAGCACCGCCTGAAGCGATCCTTGAGAGCCGTCGATCTAGTGATGCTCGGCGTGGGCGCCATTGTTGGTGTAGGCATATTCGTACTCACCGGACAGGCTGCGGCGAGCTACGCTGGCCCGGGCATCCTGCTTTCCTTCATCTTTGCCGCGGTAGCCAGTGGATGTGCGGCTGTCTGCTATTCCGAGATGGCGGCGATGATCCCTATGGCCGGAAGCGCATATACCTTCACATATGCAACTTTGGGGGAGTTCGTGGCCTGGATCATCGGCTGGGACTTGGTCCTCGAGTATTCCCTTGCATCCGCGACTGTTTCGGCAGGGTGGTCCGGATATGTGATGAGCTTCTTAAGAGATTTTGGAATTCATATACCTGCTCGCCTGTCTTCGGCTCCGTATATCTACGACGCGGTAACCCAAGGGTGGGTCTCAACCGGTGCCGTGGTGAATCTGCCCGCCGTGCTGATCGTGGCTCTAGTTACAATCTTGCTGGTTGTCGGCATCCGTGAATCCGCAAACGTGAACACCGCCATTGTTTTCATCAAGATCGGAGTAATCGTTACATTCATTTTGGCCGGAGTTGCCTTCGTCCATCGCGCCAATTGGCATCCTTTCATTCCCCCAAACTCCGGGCAATTTGGCCATTATGGGTGGAGCGGGGTATTGCGCGGAGCTGCGGTGGTCTTTGTCGCCTACATTGGCTTTGACGCCGTCTCCACGGCTGCACAAGAAGCGCGCAACCCGCAGCGGGATATGCCGGTCGGCATCATCGGGAGCCTAATTATTTGTACTTTGCTCTATATCCTTGTCGCGGGAGTTCTAACAGGGATGGTGCCTTACGCGAATCTCAATGTTCCTGACCCGATCGCAGTGGGAATTGATGCCACAAAGATCTTTTGGCTCAGACCTGTAATCAAGATCGGAGCGATCGCCGGCTTGACTTCTGTCATTCTCGTGATGATGTTGGGTCAGTCACGCGTCTTTTGGGCAATGGCAGGAGATGGGTTGTTGCCAGAGTGGTTTTCCAGAGTCCATCCGCGATTCCGGACTCCTTACGTCACGACTGCCGTGACGGGAACTGTTGTTGGGATCAGCGGCGGCCTGCTTCCGATCGATGTGCTGGCTGAAATGGTGAGCATCGGTACGCTCTTGGCCTTCGTATTGGTCTGTGGGGGCGTGTGGGTGATGCGCCACACACGTCCGGGTGTCGTCCGTCCGTTCAGAACTCCGTGGGTTCCGATCGTTCCCATTCTGGGTATGGCTTCTTGCTTATACTTAATGTTAGGGCTTCCCTTAGCAACCTGGGTGCGACTGATCGTTTGGATGCTCATCGGTCTCATCGTCTACTTTGCTTACGGGCGACAGCACAGCAAAGTTGGCAATCAGAAATAGAGTGTCGGCATGCCGATCCCCGATCTAGAATATGAATTTCAGGCCCAGCTGAACTTGCCGAGGAGGTCTGCCGCCGAATGCGTTGGCTGACTGCAAAGCCGCAAACGCGTTTCCGTCGAAATTGCTATTTGGCAAGTCAAAATTGGGATGATTGAACACGTTAAAGAACTCGGCACGGAACTGCAAGAGGCGGCTCTCACCCCCCAACCGAATGTCCCTGAGAACTGAAAAATCCACATCTTTGAAGTCCGGGCCGATCAGAAAGTTCCGGCCCGCGTTCCCAAATTGTCCAGGAGCCGCGACAAACGCGCACGGATTGAACCAGTCCGCAACGGTGTGCACCTGCGCTGGAGCGCTGCACCCAGGATTCCCAGCGACTGCTCCCCCCACATTTGGATTTCCAACCAGGTTCGGGCGATCTATGGTGCCCAGGCCGATCGTACCGGTCATACTCTGGTCGACACCACGGTTGACCGTGAACGGTTGACCTGATTGCAGAGTTAGTATTCCGCTGAACTTCCAATTGGCGAGAATCCGGTTGGCAATGCCGGGCTCAGCAAACCAGCGCTGCCCCCCGCCAAATGGCAACTCATAGATGGAGCTGAACACGAAACGGTGCTTTACGTTGAAATTTGATAAGCCACGGTCCGCGCTAAGGTCAAATGAATTCTGGGGATAGCCAGGTTCTGCTTTGGTGCCGAACAAGCCAGAGGCATCATCCAAAGACTTCGAAAAGGTGTAGGAGGCAAGAAAAGCCAGCCCGTGTGAAGCGCGCTTCTCCGAACGAACCTGCAGTGCATTGTAGCTACTGTCGCCCTCGCTGCTGTTCATGGTGATACCGCCAAACGCAGGAAAGGGCGGAGTGCCACCAAGTGCGGACTGGTTGATATCTCGCGCGACGATCAGACGTGTGCCCTTCGAACCGACATACGCGACATCGAGTAATAAATCATGCTTCAGCTCAACCTGGGTGTCCAAGTTCCATTGCTGCATGTAGGCATCTTTGAAGTTCCGGGCCATGAAACTTGGCTGCGACGGATTTACACCCGGCGGCTGACTCAATATGTTCTGAATCGTCAGACTGTTAGTGCTGTTGTTCGAGAAGTCCACGACCGAAAAAAATGGTGGGTTCAACTCGGATTCTAGATTTGCATTAAGGATTACGAGGTCATAGAAGATCCCGTAACCCGAACGAAGAACGAAACGGTCAGTCCCAAAAGGCCTCCAGGCAAAACCCAAGCGCGGCGCGAAATCTGTTCGATCGGGGGAATAGGTTCCGCGAGGAAGTCCCGGTGTACCGGCAATAATGAACTGACAATTCGGTTTCGGTGAGCAAGTGAGAGCGAACGGAGTAAGGTTAGGGTCACTGAATTTGTTGTTGATCTCCACCGGCGGCGAGTTGTATTCGTAGCGCAAGCCGAGATTGAGCGTGAAATGAGGTGAAACGCGGTAATCGTCTTGTACGTAACCTCCATACGATGTGGTGGTAATGACCATGTTCGAGTTGCCACTCACGCCCAAGGCAAAATCTGGTGTTCCCTGAAGCAATTGAATAAGAGGATTCTGAGTGGGGTTTAGCGAGTTCGCTGTGGGACCTCCGTTGAATGCCCAGAGGCCACGCGCGATAATGTCGAATAAGAGGTTGTACCAGTAAGGACGGACCTCGAAACCGAACTTCAGTTGATGTCTCCCTCCCATGAACGCCGGATTCCAAGCAAGGTTGTCGGCAAGGTGCAGTGTCGTGGTGGGGTGGTTCTGGGGGGTATTTGTTGGCTGCCCGATGCCATCGAACCCGGCAACGGTGACATTAGGAAATCCTAAGTCTACTGGCTTAGTCAAAACATCCGGAAACCCCAGCGGCACGTTATGGTCAGTTTTATCGGTCTGCGAAAAGTAACCCAGTTCCTTGTTGTATCCGAAACGCAGTTCATTCACCAAGCGCGTATTGAATACGTGTGTCCAAGTTCCACCGCCGTTTTGTCCGTGGGTGATGACCGTTGTTCCGTAACCGGGTAAGTTTGTAAACGCCGCCAACAGATCATAAGGACTGAGTCGATCCCCGTATGAAAGGGCAAAATGTCCTGACAGCGTGTTTTTGTCGTTGAGGTGATGATCCACCTTGACAACAAACTCCTGCTCACGGTTCTGGATAATTGGCGATGCCACAAACAGATTCGAAGTCGATAGGTCGGCTCCCACGTTTGCGGCTGGATATAGATTCAAGATGTTGACACCTGCAGGATTCCTTTGGGCTGCTGGTACCGCTGCTTCGGCTGCGGCAATTTGCACCTGCGACGGCACAGTGGCCTGTCGCGTAGTTGCCTCCCGCAGGTGAAGCAACTCGTAAGCGACAAAAAGGAAAGTCTTGTTTCGCCTGATCGGCCCGCCAAACGTTCCACCAAGTTGACTACGATCGAGCCTAGGGATGCCACCACAGCTTCCAGCCACAGAAGCCGCCGTACAGTTTGGCAGGTCAAAGAAGTTCTTGGCATCCAAATGTCGATTGCGGACAAACTCGAAACCTTCACCGTGGAACTGGTTCGTTCCACTCTTGAGCACGACGTTGATCTGCGCTCCACCACTCCGCCCAAACTCGGCGGAATAAGTGCTCGACTGGACTTTAAACTGCTCGATTGCATCGGTCATCGGAAGTACGCTGTATTGGTTGATGACTAAATCCTGGTTATCGACGCCATCGAGCAGGAAATTGTTCGCCGTCTCGCGAGCGCCATTTACGCTAAGGGCTAGCCCCTGCGTCGAATCTAGGGATCCTTGAGAGGGTAGCTGGGCACCCGGGACCAGCAGCGCGAACGCCACAAAGTTCCGCTCGTTCAACGGCAACGTCTTTACCTGGTCCTCGTCCACCACTTGACCAATCGTCGAGCTGTCCGTTTGGACGAGCGGGGTAGATGCAGCGACGGTCACTTCCTGATTCATCTCACCAATCTTTAGAGCCACATCCACTCGGACAGTTTGGTCGACCGCCACGGCGATATCCGTAAACACCGCGCGGCGAAAACCTGTGCCTTCGACGACGATCTCGTATTTGCCTGGAGGAAGCAGTGGTACAGTGTAATCACCGCTTTCATTGGTTTGTACACGGCGCGACGCATTGGTTTCCAGGTTACGTACGGCCACTGCTGCGTTCGCTATCACACCCCCGGTGGTGTCCTTAACCGTGCCGACGATCGTTCCTGTTGTGCCAACGCCGAACAATGGAATAGTCCCAATGCAAGCAGCAAGAAAAAGAGCAAGAACACTTCTGATCCGCATTGCCACACCTCCACGCATAAAAAAGTTGCCCGGGCGAGTGCGGTTTGCGCAGATACGTTTCTTAGCTTAGTAAGAAATGGTCATTGAATCCCGGAGAAGTCCCGGCATCTGCCGAAACCGCCTGCACCCCCGCTGCCTTAGTGAGCCACAGCAGGAACTGCTTGTCTTGCATCGGCGAAACGTTTGTATCAGGTTAGCGCGACATGCAGCGGGGATACGCCAGCTCCCAAACTTCGGATGCGTAGAGGCCGTGGAGACGGAACTGGCGAGTCATTCATCCGCGGCCACATCTCCGTGGGACAAAGGATTTACAACCACCGACCCGGGCAAGACCTGGTCGAGCTCAACTGACCTTCACTATTGTTTTGCGGACTGAGCGGAAACCTGCAAGCTTAGAGACTCTCGGACAATTCCATCCAGCTTGCTTCGCACAGCGGCGCTATCCTTCCCCAGGCGAGCTTCGCTCTCCTTGCGTGCCTCGGACACGACTCGGAGCTCCTCCCCGGGCGTGCTTTCTAGTGTAGTTTCCGCATGTAGCAGGGAGGCAAAAACGAAGCGCTCAGGTTGTTTTTGTTTGCGTAAGAATTGGGCGTAGTTGAACCAGTCGGAGGCCGTGCTGCGTCGATCGGAGAGCGCGGCATCGAGTTCGAGGGCCTGCTGGTAAGACTCGGCGGCTCCTCTGATGTCGGCTTCTTTCTCTTGCAAATCAGCGAGATGGACGAGAGCGAGGCTTTCGAGCGCCTTCTCGCCAGCTTTGTCCGCGAAACCGGCTGCTGCACGGTAACCTTTGGAAGCGTCCCCGGTGTGATTGACCGCGGCATCGGCGTCGGCCACTTTGATTAACGCCGCCAGCACCGGGCCACTATCGGCGGGATTTTTCTGATGGCGAGCGGCGATGATTCCGAGATAGACGCGGAAGTGGCGCGACGCGGCTTGCAGTTCTCCTTGTTGATCGAGAGCTTGCGCTAGATAGAGTTGCGCGTTGGGTTGGGCTGGATCGACGTCGACGGCGCGTTGCCAGTTGTCGACGGCCTCTTCGTCATGCCCGAGGCGATGCGCCAGCATTCCGTAATCAATGAGAGCGTCGGCGTTTCGCGGCCAGCGTGCGATGATCTTCTGAAACTGCGCGTAGGCGTCGGTGTCGCGGCCGGCTTCAATCAAGCTGCGGCCGTAGGATTCTTCCAGCGCGAGATTTGCCGGATTGACGGCGGCGGCGCGCTGCATGGCCGCTAGCGCGGCGTCCCGCTGCCCGGCGAGCAGCTCGGCGCGGGCGAGCCGGACTTGCACAGCGCTGTCGTTGGGATTCAATGCCGCGGCGCGCTCGAGTGCCGGGAGAGCATTCGCTTCGCTAGACCACCAGAAATGTAACTGGTCGACGCCAGCCCAGATGAATAGCAACGCGACGGTTGCGATGCGAAGGGCCCGAGCGGCTGGCGCACGTCCCGTTAACCAGCGAGTAGCAACCGCGATGCTGTTTCGCTTTTGCGTGTCGGCGACAGGTGTTTTTTGTTGGCCGTCGAGCAGCAAAGCCGCGACGCGCGAATCGCGCAACTTCCAGATGGCGCCGTCGAGAATAAAGTGATGGATATTTACCAACGCGGTGAAGGTCAGAAAGCTCGCGGCAAAATCGGTGTGAAAAACGCGGCTGACGATCCAGGGACCGGGGATAAACAGCGCGATCCCGCCGGCAATCAATGTCAGAAGATAACGGGAAAACGACCAATGCGAATCGCCGGCCGCGCGGGCCTCTTTTTTCTGGTAGTAGCTGGTAATCCACAAATACTGGGTGGAGTGCAGCACCGCGAGCAGGCCGCTGCTGTAACGAGTCTGCGGAATTTCGCGCCCGCTGACGAGCTCGATCACCGCCGGTAAAAGAAACCAGAGAAATTGTGTCACGGTCAGAGTAAGGACTGGCAGAATCGTCCGGAAGCTGCTCCTGCGCCCTAGCGATGCCAGGGCCCAGCCACTGGCGCCAACAAAAAACAGTGCCAGAACTGCGCGCGCGGGGAGAGTAAATTTAGCCGCGAGTCCCAGGGAGAGAATCAGCGCATCGCCGGACGCGCCGGTGTGAAAGCTCAGCATCAGCAAAATGTAGGAAGCGATAAAGGAAAGGCGAAGCGCGCGGCGCTCCGTTTCCGTGGGTGAGACGCCCGCGCGGCGGGCGAACATCACGAGCAACCCGAAGTTTTGCCCGGTGTAATGCCACGGGCTCCAGCAAATATAGAGCGTGAAGATCCAGGGAAGCAACGCATACCAGAGGTGCGTGACGACTCCGGCCACGGCGAGCAGCAGCGCCACGTGCAGCGTATAGATCCGGTATTTCTCGAACTCATCGCGCGTGTGATACGCGCGATAGACCGTGGCCATGAAGTGTGGATAGTTGGATAGAAGGGCGAGAAAATAGAACGCCACGCTCCAGCCACGCCCGTAGGAATTCGCAAAATAAAATCCCGCGAGCAAAAGCGGCGCAGACCACGCGCCGCAGCCGACGGTCAAATCAATCCACGGACGATAGATCCACGGGGGGCTCACCGGCTGGAGCGGCAGTGCAGGCGTGGAAGTGCGCTCCTCCGGAGGAGTTATGGTGATTGTTTCCATGCCATTCGAGAGTAACGCAGGCGTGGCGCCCTCGAGCGCCGAGGAGCGTCCTAGCATGCGGAATCGGTTACTTGCACTTGCGAACGGGCTTCAGGAAACCGCTGGCTGCGGCGCGCACCAGGTGTCGCCGGATCTTGTTCTCCGCGCAGACCTTAGTGTAGGGCAGGCGCAGGGTGCACCTGGCGCTCTATCTCGGAGATCTTGCCAGAACGCCTTGCTACTTCCAGATCAAAGAAGTTTTGGAGGTTTAGCCAGAACTCAGCATTCGTATTGAAGTATCGTGCCAGGCGCAGAGCGGTCTCCGCCGAGATGCGGCGCCGCTCGTGCACTATTTCACCGATGCGCGTAGCAGGCACGTGCAGTTCGAGTGCAAGCCTGTTGACTGTCAGGCCGAGCGGTTTCATAAAGTCCTCACGGAGGACTTCACCCGGATGAACAGGAGGCATTAACCCTTCCGACTTGCTCATATTTATCTCTTCTTCCCGCTAGTGATAGTCGACGATTTCCACATCGTAGCAATGGCCCTCATGCCATACGAAACAGATTCGCCATTGAGCATTGATTCGAATCGAGTGCTGCCCTTTCCGATTGCCTCTCAATGCTTCCAATTGATTTCCAGGCGGCGAAGCCAAAACGCGCAGCTCCGTCGCAGCATGAAGTTGGAGCAGTTTTCGCAGGGCGACCCGCTCGATGGAACGGAACGGCCTGCTGTGGTGATAGTGAAAGAGCTCCTCAGTTTCCTTGGAGCCAAAGCTCTGAATCACACGCACAAAATACTACGCCACACGTTATACGTCAAGCAACGGATGTCTTCCAATGCCCAGGCCATAAGAACGCATGGGTTTACGGTTTCACTGAACAATTCTCAACGGGTGAGCAAGCCCGTTGCAGATTTTCACTGCCGACGCAGCTAGGAAATGAGCACTGGCGATTTTGCGCCACCGGAGAATCCCTCCTGGCGCAATGCGCGTCTGTCGATACAAAGCAAGCCGTAAAGGGTTTAGGACTGACCGTTATGCAGGACTATTCGCAAGAGCCCTCAAGGCGCAAACGGGCTTCAGGAAACAGCGAGGAGGCGGAGGAAGAGTCCTGCCAGTGCTCCGCCAAGCAGCGGCCCGATCACCGGGATAGGTGCGTAGCCCCAATCCGAGCTTCCTTTTCCAGCGATCGGTAAAATGGCGTGAGCGATGCGCGGACCCAAGTCGCGCGCCGGATTGATGGCATACCCCGTCGTGCCGCCCAGCGAGAGTCCGACGCCCCACACCAGGCTGCCCACAAGATAAGGGCCCAATCCAGCGGCAGGACCCATGGCGGACACCTTCTTCGAGAAAATGGCGCCAATGACGAAGACCAGAACAAACGTAGCGCAGATTTCACTGAATAAATTCGCAGCAACGCTGCGGATAGCAGGAGCGGTGCAAAAACAGGCCAGTTTAGCGGCAGGGTCCGGCGTTTCCTTCCAGTGCGGAAAATAGTGGATCCACACCAGGGTGGCGCCCACGATCGCGCCGAGGAGTTGCGCCGCAAGATAGGGAGCGAGCTTCCCAAAGCTTGCGTCACGCACCGCGAAGCCCACCGTGACGACAGGATTCAAGTGGGCATCGTTGCTTCCACAAGCAATCGACACGAAGACGCCGGCCATCACCGCAAAAGCCCACCCAGCGGTGATGACTATCCATCCGCTCCCTTCCGCTTTCGATCGTTTCAGCAGGACTCCTGCGACAACGCCATCGCCCAGCAGCACGATGATCATGGTGCCCAGGAATTCACCGAGAAAGGGGGAATTCATTTTTTCAATCTCCTTCCAGTGGAGCAGGCCCACAGCCATACTCTGCCTTCGGCATCAGGATTCAACCCAATCGAACGAGCGCGTGACGGCCTTCTTCCACTGCTTGTAAAGCTCCTCACGCTCCGCTTCCGCCAAATGCGGGGTCCAAGTCCGGTCCACAGCCCAATTGGTGCGCAGTTCGTCCAGGCCTGAAAAGAATCCAACAGCGAGGCCTGCAGCGTACGCTGCACCGAGCGCGGTCGTCTCCTGAATCATGGGGCGCACGACTTCGCGATTCAAAATATCCGCCTGAAACTGCATCAGCAATTCGTTCACGACCATCCCGCCGTCGACGCGCAGCGACGACAGCGCAATCTGCGAGTCTTTTTCCATCGCTTCGACCACCTCGCGCGTCTGAAAGGCGGTAGCTTCGAGAACCGCTCTTGCCAGATGGCCTTTGTTGACGTAGCGGGTCAGCCCAGCGATGACGCCGCGCGCATTTTCCTTCCAGTACGGCGCGTACAGGCCGGAGAACGCCGGAACAAAGTAAACGCCGCCGTTGTCTTTGACGGTGCGGGCCAGAGTTTCGATGTCGGAACTTTTCTCGATCATCCCGAGATTGTCGCGGACCCACTGCACCAGCGCTCCGGAAATCGCAACGCCGCCCTCCAGGGCGTAACAAGCCGGCGAACTTCCCATTTTGTAGGCGACCGTGGTCAGCAATCCGAAGTTCGATGGAACGGCGCGCTCGCCGGTGTTCATCAACAGAAAACAGCCTGTTCCGTAAGTATTTTTCACTTCGCCAGGGCTGAAGCAAGCCTGACCGACGAGTGCGGCCTGTTGATCGCCCAGAATACCCGCGACCAAAACGCCTCGGACGGCCGGGAGTGTCGCCGCACCGTAAACTTCGCTGCTCGACCGTACTTCGGGCAGCATCGCCCGTGGAATCTCGAACGCCGAGAGCAACTTTTCGTCCCAGTCCAGTGTTTGAAGATTTAGGAGCTGCGTTCTGCTCGCATTGGTCACGTCGGTCGCGTGTACGCCGCCCTTCGGCCCGCCCGTCAAATTCCAGACGAGGAACGTGTCGATATTTCCGAAGAGCAGCTCACCCGCTTCCGCTTTCTGTTGGGCGTCGGGGACATGTTTCAGCAGCCAGCGCAACTTCAGGCTGCTGAAATAGGTGCTAAGTGGAAGCCCCGTTTGCGCGCGGAAGCGGTCTTGTCCGCCGCTCTTAGAAAAGAGTCCGACGTCTTCTGCGACGCGGGTGTCCTGCCAAACGATGGCGTTGGCAATGGGCTGGCCCGTGCTGCGTTCCCACACCACGCTTGTCTCGCGCTGGTTGGTTATGCCGATGGCGGCCAAGTCGCTAGGGCGCAGTCCTCGTTGTTCGAGCGCCTCGCCGATCACTTCTTCGGTTCGGCGCATGATTTCCAGAGCGTCGTGTTCTACCCATCCTGGCCGCGGGTAGATTTGCTCGTGTTCTTTTTGCGCGACAGCGACGGCGCGCGCCGCTTTATCAAACACCATAAAGCGCGTACTAGTTGTGCCCTGGTCGATTGCTCCGATGTAACTTTTCACGAGATACGCCCTTTCCGGGCCGGGATGCATTCTACGACGGAACCCCTTTATCTCACTCACTCTCCCTCATGTACGCCTTTTCTCCGTACCCTGCATCTAATTGTATGGGATGAGAAAAGGGAGAGCAGTTTATGAATAAGAACATATATCGAAAGGGGTCGCTACTGCTTGGTGCGCTCGTCGGGGCGTCATTAATGCCGCTCGCTTTAAAGGCAGCCTCCAACAGCGCGTCCGCAACAAAGGATCCATCTGCAGTTGTTATGACCGTGACGGCTACCGCGAAGAAAGACGCCCAGCCGCCCGCACTATCGAAAGATGATGTCGAGCTCTATCAAAGAAAGGAACGCGTACAGATCGCGGACTTCAAACGCGGAGAAACTCTGTATCTGGCCGTACTCATCGATGATTCGCTCAGAAGCGATATTGCCAACCAATGGAGCGATCTTCGCGCGTTTCTCATGGCCCAACCGCAAACCACCTATGTCGCCGTGGCCTACGCGCGAAATGGCGTAGCCATGGTCGCCCAGGATTTCACAACCGACCATGCACTAGCGGCAAAGGCCCTGCGTCTACCCTTGGGCAACATCGGTGCCGGAACGAGTCCTTATCTCTCAGTCCAGGACTGGATCAAGCGTTGGCCCGTCTCCGGACAGCGCAGTTCCATCATCCTGTTTTCTTCGGGCATTGATTATTTCCGTGGAGGTCCCGCTACTCTCGATCCGGATCTCGACACGACCATCGCTCGCGCGCAGAAGCAAAACATCAACGTTTGGACGATCTACGCACTGGATGCAGGCCGTCGTGGCCGCGGTTCGTTCCGTGCCTTCAACTGGCAGTCGAACTTGGACCGTTTGTCACAACAGACCGGCGCCGAGTCTTACTCACTCGGTCTCGGAGCGCCCGTCGACCTGAAACCGTATTTCGATCGAATCCAGATGAACCTTAACAACCAGTATCTACTGGCCTTCGTAGGCGATGGTGGCCAGAAGGGTAAATACGAGTCTGTAAAAGTAACTTCGGAGGTTCGCAAAGTAGGATTTCTGACGCCTTCTGAAGTGTTTTTGCCGGCAGCACGATAATTCGGATCACAAGTCACAATCTCATTCCCAGGGCGCGGGCCGCGAGGTCCGCGCCTTTTCCACGCCGTTCTTGTAACTTTATTTTTCCATCGGAATAGTCGTCCGCGGCATCTAAGAAACTGGAACACGAGGGGAGAGTTACGTCCATGAACAAGAATCTACAGTGGAAGGGAAGCCTGCTCTTGGCGGCTCTGGCTGTGGCGGCCGTAATGCCGCTCGCGTCAAAGGCAGCTGCACAAGATTCTGCGGCGGTTTCTATGACGGTCACGGCGGTGGGCAAGAAAGATACGCAGCCGCCAGCGCTCAAGAGGGAAGATGTGCAGCTCTATCAAGGCAAGGAAAAGGTGCAGGTGGCGGATTGGAAGCGCGGAGAAACGCTCTACCTGGCGGTGCTCATCGACGATTCGCTTGAAAGCTCCGTAGCAAGCCAGTGGGGCGACTTGAAGGCGTTTTTCATGGCCCAACCGGCGAACACCTACATCGCCGTCGCTTATGCCAGAAACGGCTCAGCCATGGTGGCGCAGGACTTCACCAAGGATCACGCTCTGGCCGGCAAGGCGCTGCGCTTGCCGTTGGGGAATGCGGGCGCGTTTACGAGTCCGTATCTTACCCTCCAGGACTGGATGAAGCGCTGGCCCGAAACCGGGGAGCGCAAGTCCATCATTTTGTTTTCCTCGGGTGTTGATTATTTCCGCGGAAGCTTTGATCCGGTTGATCCTGATCTCGATACCACCGTGGCGCACGCCCAGAAACAAAACATCAACATTTGGACGATTTATGTTCCGGATGCCGGGCACATTGGCCGCCGCGAGTTCCGCGTGTTCAACGCGCAATCCAACCTCAGCCGTCTTTCCGAAGAAACCGGCGCCGAGTCCTACTACCTCGGTTTCGGCACGCCCGTTACGTTGAAGCCGTACTTCGACGAAATCCAGATGCATCTCAACAACCAATACCTGCTCAGCTTTGTGGGCAACGGCGGAAAGAAAGGAAAGTTCGAACGCGTGCGGTTGGTCTCCGAGGCTCCCAACGTGGAGTTCCTAGTGCCTTCGGAAGTATTTCTGCCGCCCGTAGAGTAACGGAAGGTAGACGGGCCGAGGCAGTCGAATGAGGCGCGAGCCGCAAGGTTCGCGCCTTTTTTCTTTTCTTGGATGGGCCTTGTCTCTTTTCTCGCCGTCAGGCTAAACTAGCGCCCGCTGGCGCCGGCTCTTTCGGTGAAGGATATTCGCTCTATTGAATCGGTTTAAACGCAGCAGCCTGCTTGGCCATGTGACGGGGAGCTCATCATGATTCCGTACCGCAAGAAAGAGACTTTCGTTTCGCGACATGCGGCTCGCATGGCCTCTCGACTCGGGGGCTTTTTTGCTGCTTCGAGCGTGGTCGCGGCTCTCCTCGCAGCGGCAACGATCAGCGCACCGATTGCACGCGCAGATGGCGAGATCACCTTGCGTGAAGGGTGGGCGGTCGAATCCTCGGCAAAAGTGAGCGCGGGCGGGGAAGCTGTTTCCACCGCCAGTTTTGACGCCTCGAGTTGGTACAAGACTTCTTCTCCGAACACGGTGTTTGCCGTGCTGGTCGAGAACGGCGTGTACAAGGATCCGTTCTTCGGTATGAACTTGCGCTCCGTTCCCGGCGTTTCCTATGCGGTTGGATCGGAGTTCGCCAACCAGGAAATGTCAGAGAATAGTCCTTTCGCCCGTCCCTGGTGGTATCGCAAGGAGTTCGAAGTCCCCGCACAATTTAGCGGGAAGACGGTTTGGATGGAGTTTCGGGGAATCAACTACCGCGCAGACATCTGGATCAACGGGCGAAAAGTAGCGGGCTCGGACCAAGTGGTTGGCGCGTTTCGCCGCTATGAGTTTGATGTAACGCCGTTCGTCAAAGTTGGGGCCAAGAATGTGGTGGCCGTGGCAGTCTCCGCCCCGCATGCCAATGAGTTGGGAATCACCTGGGTGGATTGGAATCCCACGCCGCCGGACAAGGACATGGGGCTTTGGCAGGAAGTGGTTCTGTCGGCGAGCGGGCCAGTTGCCGTGCGACATACCGCAGTTGAAACGAAACTCGATCTCCCGGCGACCGACAAAGCGCACTTGACCGTGCGTGCCGAACTGCAAAACGTTTCGAGCACACCCGTAAAGGGAACGTTGCGCGGGAGAATTCTTGGCGCCGCCGCGCCTATTGAGTTTCGAGAGAGCATCGAACTGAAAGCAGGCGAACGCCGGGCCATCGCGATAACGCCGGATTCCGCTGCTTCGCTGAACTTCGAGAAACCCCGCCTCTGGTGGCCGTATCAGATGGGCGAGCCCTATCTTCATAAGCTCACGCTGGAATTTGTTCCCGATAAAGGTTCGCCATCCGACAAGCAAACCATCGCCTTCGGAATTGTCGAAACCGATTCCGAATTGACTCCGGAAGGCTCCCGCCTGTTCAAAGTAAACGGCAAGCCCGTGCTTGTGCGCGGCGGAGGTTGGGCGCCGGACATGATGCTGCGCATCGACCAGTCGCGCCGGGAGGCGGAATTCCGCTACGTGAAGGAGATGGGCCTCAACACTATCCGCCTCGAAGGCAAGCTCGAAGACGAAACCTTCATGGAGCGCGCCGATCGCGATGGCATTCTGGTCATGGCTGGATGGTGCTGCTGCGATGCCTGGGAAAAATGGGGCAAGTGGGGAGAGGAGAATCGCCGCGTTTCCGTGGATTCACTCCGCGATCAAATCCTGCGTTTGCGTGCGCATCCGAGCGTGCTCGTTTGGCTGAACGGCAGCGATAATCCGCCGCCTCCCGATCGCGAGCGCGCTTACCTGGATGTGGAAAAAGAAAACAACTGGGGGAAGCCGGTCATTTCTTCCGCGACGGCAAAAAAGACCGAAGCCACCGAAGACAGCGGCGTGAAAATGTCCGGTCCGTATGAGTACGTTTCCTCGAACTACTGGCTGCTGGATACCAAGGCCGGCGGCGCCTACGGATTCAATAGCGAGACCAGCCCCGGTCCGGCCGTTCCGCCGCTCGAAGAATTGAAATCCATGTTTCCGCCCGACAAGCTCTGGCCCGTCAATGAATTCTGGGATTTCCACGCCGGCGGGGGAAAATTCAAAAACATCAAGGTCTTTACGAACGCTTTGGAAAAACGCTACGGTACTGCGAAAGATGTCGCCGACCTGGCCTGGAAGTCGCAGGCCATGACCTACGAAGGCCAGCGCGCGATGTTCGAAGCCTATGGCCGCAACAAGTACAAATCCACCGGCATCATTCAGTGGATGCTGAACAACGCGTGGCCGGGACTAATCTGGCATCTCTATGATTACGACCTGCGCCCGGCTGGAGGATATTTCGGTTCGAAGAAAGCTCTCGAGCTCGTTCATGTACAGTTTTCCTATGACGACCGCACCGTCGCGATTGTCAACGGGAAGCAGGAAGCCTTCAAGGGATTGAAAGTGGTCGCCAAGATTTACGACACCTCGATGAAAGAGCATTTCTCCCACGAAGAGGTTTCGGACGTTGCGGCGGACGCCGTCACAAAATCCTTCAAGGTGGACGAGCCCCCAGGCATCAGTTCCACGTACTTTCTAAACCTTCAACTGTTCTCTTCCTCCGGCGAATTGCTCAGCCGCAATTTCTATTGGCTCTCGACAAAGCCAGATGTGCCCGATTTCAGCAAGACGGAGTGGTATTACACCCCTCTCTCAGAATATGCCGACTTTGTTGCTCTCGAGGATCTTCCGAAAGCCTCGGTGCATACCTCAATGACCGTCTCCGATCGAGGTGAGGAAACCGCCCGACGCGTTAGGGTCGAAAACACCGGCTCCGGGCTGGCGTTTCTCGTGCGTCTCCGCCTGCTCAAGGGCCAAGACGGCGCGGAAGTTCTGCCGGTCTTCTTCGATGACAACTACATCTCGCTGCTCCCCGGCGAGAAACGCGACATCACCGTGCATGTGAGAAAGCGCGACCTGGGCGCGGCGAAGCCCGTTCTGGCGGTCGACGGTTTCAATGTCGCGCCAACCCAAGTTCAATGAGATGGTCTCTTGTAAGTCGAACAGCAGCGGAATACGTTGCCGCGCCGGTTGGTCCGGCTAGCTTCGGGGAAAAAAGTGTGTCTCAATCGTCGGAACTGCTGTGAAAAACCGTGCGCGTGGACTCTCGAATGACAAGCTCCGGATTCATCTTTTGACGCACGCTGTTCCACTCGCGCTTCTCCAGCCCGGCCTTGACTCCTTCCATCACGATATTGACAGCATTCGTTCCCATGGCTTCGAGCGGCTGGCGCACCGTTGTCAACGAAGGCGCGCTCAAAGCTGATAACGCCACGTCGTCAAACCCCGTCACAGAACACTGTTCCGGCACTTTAACTCCCGCTTTCGTCAGAGCGCGAATGGCGCCCAGCGCCGTCAAGTCATCAAAAGCCATCAGCGCCGTAAACTTTTTCTTTTTCTGTAGCAACTCCTCGGTGAGCCGCTGGCCGCCTTCGAACCCGGAGTTGGGATCAAACGAATCCGTCAGCTGCAGCACGAGGGCTGGATCGATCTCCAGGTCCGCGGCGTGAGCAAATTTCTGCACGCCGCGCCACCGCGGCGCGCTGTCGATGAGCATTTTCGGTCCGCGAATGAAAGCAATCTTGCGATGACCCAGCTGGTGCAGGTGCTCGAGCGCCATGCGTCCGCCCGTCTCGTTATCCACCATCACGGAGCTTACCGTGTCGCCGGGCAGTTCCCATCCGATGGTGGCCGCGGGAATGTTGCGTTTGCTCAGGTCGGCCAGGACGTGAATGTCCACGACCAGCCAATTGGCCACCACAATCAACGCTTCCACGTGATGCTCCAGCAGCATTTCGAGGTAGCGCTCGAAACGACTGCGCTGGTTGTGTGCATCGGCAAAAATCGGCACGTACGACGATTGATAGAGGGCATTTTCAATCCCGCGCAAGACCGGTGTACAGAAAGGATCGGTGATGTCGAAGAACACCAGGCCCACCGTGTGGCTGCGCTTGCTGCGAAGAAACCGCGCCATGGCATTCGGGCGGTAACCGAGTTTCTTGGCCACTTCCTCAATGCGCTTTTTGGTGGCGGGAGCGATGTAGCGGGCCAGCGGCGCGTTATTCAATACGATCGAGACGGTGGCGGGCGAAAAGCCGCTGTCTTCGGCGACATCCCGCATCGTCACCATCTGATTCTTGCCGCTTGCGCGCTTCAAGTGGAGACCTCTAGGGTTGCCATCATTCTGCCAGAGTTCGTCGATTTTCAGTAAGAGAACGGTGTGCCCGCGCGGCCTACTCCGCCGGAATATCAAACGACAACGGTTTGCGAAACCACTTCGTCGTCCACGCGCCGAAAGCAATGCCCGCGCGCCACACAGGTGCAGGCCGGATCTGGGTTATGACTCCCTGAAATCGATCATTACTGGAGCCGAGCGGAACCAGTTTGTCTTGTAGCCGACGTAGAGGAGGCCGATGACGAACCAGATACCGCCCACTGTTTTCGCGATGATATTCAGATTCACCCAGATGAGTGCGCAGAAAATAAATCCAAGCAGCGGCAGGAATGCGTCTCGTACAAAGTTCATCGGAGCCCCCTGCTGCCGCCTCATGGAAAATTGCCAGAAGCACGCGAAATTCACTCCCATAAACGCGAGGAAGGCGCCGAAGTTGAGCAATTCTCCTGCGTGCTCATAGGCGCTGCCAATGTAATTCAGCATCACAGAGCCAATAAACGAGATTCCGCCAATCAACAGGATGTTATTGGTCGGCGTACTCGTTCCAGGCGTTAGTTGTCCGAAGAACTTCTTTGGCAGGACGCCATCGCGGCCCATTCCGAAGAGCAACCGCGCTGCGCCGAGCGTGCCCGTCAGGCCGCTGCCGAAGGCAGCCACGATCAGGACGAGAGCCATGGACCAGGAAAGGACTAGTCCGCCGGCGCGTGTGCAAATATCCATAAACGCGGTTTCAAGATTTGGAAACGATCGCCAGTCCGGCCACACCCGCGCGCCAAGGTACGCCTCGAGTCCACTGAAGACGCCGGCAAAGACGCAGGTCAGCACCACGGCCAGCAAAACGTTGCGCTTGGGGTTCTCGACGTCCTCGGCGAGTGTTGTGACCCCGTCAAAGCCGATGTAAGTGAGAGCCGCAAACGAAGTCGCGGTGAGAATCTTGTGAGCATCAAACGTTTTCGGATCGTAGAGCGGCTGAATCGAGAAAAGGCCCGCCCATCCTTGCCCGGCATACAGGAAGCGAACCGCAAGCACAAAAAAGAACACTACGACCACCGTCATGCCTGCTAACAGAAACTTGTTGGCGTTCGCGGAAGCTTTCACTCCACGCAGATTCAACGCCGTCATAACTCCGGTGATGATTAGGGCCCAGACGATAAAAGGAAGCTGCGGAATGTGGAAGTATGCGGCGCGTTCGTGCAGTGCCGTCGAGATCCACACGGTATTGATCAGCGGCTGCAGCAGATAATCGAGGATCATTGCCCATCCGGCCAGGAATCCAAGATGCGGGTTCAGTCCCTTGCCAACGTATGTGTAAGCCGACCCAGCCGTGGGATAGAGCGCGGCCATGCGCCCGTAGCTGACGGCAGTGATCAGCATGGCAAACCCCGCGATCAGAATGATCGTGACAAAGTGGCCGTCCGAAAGTTTCTGCGCCACGCCGTAGAGCGGAATGGGGGCGATCGGCTGGATGAGAACGATTCCGTAGAAAATCAGGTCCGACAGCTTGAGCGTGCGCCGCAGCCGCGGCACGCCTCCGCCAGCTTCGTCGCTCAAGCGCTTCTCCTTTTCGCGGGCGAGACATTTTGTGAAGCAAGCACCACCGCGCGCGTCAAGTTCTTCGGCACGTCAGGATTCAGTCCCTTGCGTAGGCCAACCGCCAGTCCCAGCAGTTGCGGTGGAATCGCCGTCAACGCCAGTCGCGCATACTCCGGTTCACCCAGGCCCAGCTCGATCAGCAAATCGCTATCGCGGCGCAACGCCGGCGTCGCGCGATTCGCCACCACAAAGGTTGCGGCTCCCAATTTCTTCAGCTCCCCGACGAGCAGGCTTTCCTCTTCCGCCGCGGCATCGGAAAGAAGAAACGTAATCAATGTATCCTTGCTAGCGATCGATTTTGGCCCGTGACGAAATTCCAGTGTGTGATACGCCTGCGCATACGAAGAAGACATCTCCGTAAGTTTCAACGCGGCCTCCTGCGCCAGCCAGTAATGCGGGCCTTGCCCCAGAAACACAAAATCCGCGAATCGCCGCTTCGTTCCGAACGCCCGAATCTTATCAGCATTCGCGGCCAGCCAAGCGCCGGTCTTCTCCGGAAGCGCTTCCAGCGCAGTTGCAAGCGCGTCGTCGCTCGCTAGTTTCGCGCCCAGCCTCTGGAAGAGCAGCAGGATCGACGTAAACGACCGCGTCATCACCATGCTCTTCTCGTCGGCCCACGGCAGTTTCAGCATGTGTGTGCACGTTTGTTCCAGCGCGCTGTCTTCACTGCACGTCACGCCCAGCGTACGCACCGCCGTGTTCGCCTTCAACCATGCCGCCGCGCGCAAAACTTCCGTCGTTTTCCCCGAGCGCGAAACAAGCACGACCTGCCGCGCCCCAGTCCGCTGCATCACTTCGTGCGGCGCGAAAAGCAACTCTGACGCCGGTGCCGCGCTGCACCTCACCTGAAGAAGTTTCGTCCACTGCGCTGCGATCGTACGCGCAAGGTAATAGCTCGACCCGCAGGCGACAAACAAGCAGGGCTCTTCTAGAGACAATATTTGAGAAATCTTGAGCAGCTCGGTGTTTTGCTCGAATCGCCGCGCCGTTTCCGTCCAGGTCGCCGGCTGCGACAGAATTTCTTCGAACGTCTCCCGTCCCTGTCCCGCAACCCGCGATGTCGAGGGCCCACCGCGCGCCCGAGGAGCCTTCTCCTTCAAAACTCTTCGCTTAGTTTTTTTCACTCGCCTGCCTGGTTCCTTTCGCGCAGCCGGCCTGGGCCGAACGGCATTCGCCCGTATTCAGCGGAAGTTCTTGCCGCAAGTGTAATTGAATCGTTTGAATAAAGGCATTTTCTAAGAACTTCCTGGTTTACGCAAGCCGAAACTTTCGCGGTCTCCGCGGTCCTCAGTCGCGTCGCGTCCCAGGACATCTCCGTCGATTCCACCTGTCCTTCCGTACAGTAAGAAAAATTTCCACAGTCCAGTGTCTCTTGGTTAAAGTTCTCTCACTTTATCTGCAACTAACCCCCCTGGTACGTAGTCTAATTGAGTAGCACGTCGTCCCAGTCTAGGGTCGCCGGTATGGACGAGGACAATGGCATGACCGCTCGCAGTCCCACAAAAGTCGTCTTGTGGCACGTCATGGGCTTTCTGCTCGCGTTTTTGGCCGCCCGCTGGCTGCGCTCTTTTTCTCTCGGATCCGATCCCGTTCTCCAAGGCTATCTCCAGATCATCACCGCGCTGCTGGCCTTCGTTTTCTCCGCGCTGGCTCTCGTCCGCTTCCAGGGCACCCAGGACCGCATCGCCCTGATACTCGGCGGTGGCTATCTTCTTTCTGGTGCCGTACTCTCGGCCTCCAGCGTTCTTTTCTTTCAATTTTCGCAAGATCCCACGCGAGCCACTTGGGCGCCCGTCGCTTGGTGGCTCAGCCGCATGACTTTGGCGGTCCTGCTCCTGGTTGCACTTCTCGCGGAACGCTTTATCCCGCGTTCGCGACACACCAAAACGGAAATCACCGGAGCCTTATTGTCGGTGGTGGGCTTCACGTATCTGATTACCGCCTCTCTTCGCCGCCTTCCCCCGGAAGTCTCCAGCCATCCCGGCTCTTTCGTGCCTAACCCGCAGCAAGTTCTCCCCGCCATAATTTTTCTAGCGGCCGTGATTTGGTATCGCCGCCGCCTTGAGTCCGAGGACTCTGCTTTCGACCGCACCATCTATGCCGCCGCCTGGATGAATTGCGCCGCACAGATCGCCGCGTGCCAATCGGAGCGCATCCTCGACGCGCCCTTCGTGCTCGCCCAAGTCCTTACGGTGAGCAGTTACGCCCTCGCTCTCGGCGGCGCGGTCCTCGATAACGCGCGCCTCTTCGAACAAGTCCGCCATCTCGCCGTCAGCGACCCGCTCACGGGCCTCGCCAATTACCGCCGGCTCCTCGACGTCCTCGAAAATGAAACCGAGCGCACCGACCGCACCGGCAGGCCCTTCGCGGTTCTGCTCCTCGATCTCGACGGTTTAAAAAAAATCAACGATCGCTTCGGGCATCTAGTCGGCAGCCGCGCCCTCTGCCGCCTCGCCGCCATCCTGCGCATTCATTGCCGCGCTATCGATACCGCCGCGCGCTACGGCGGCGATGAGTTTGCTCTCGTTTTGCCGGAGTCGCTGGACCCGGAGGCGCAGCGCGTCGCAAATCGTATTCGCATCGTCATGTCTGAGGACGAGGAAAAACCGCCGATCTCTGCGAGCATCGGCATTTCGATTTACCGCGGGGACGGCGTGAGGATCGAAAATCTGCTTTCTGAAGCAGACCAGGACCTCTACGCCGAAAAAGCCCGGCGCGTAAAGCGCGGCATTGCCGCGTTCAACGCCCGCCGCCGCACTCCAAAAACCTGATTTGCGCCCGCTCTCTCGGGAGCGCGCTCCCCCTTAATACACGGCCCGCTTCTGCACCGTTTCCTTCGTCACCAGCGAATATCTCGGCTCAGGGGTGGCCTTATCCAGAATCTGCCGCGCAACGTATTCGCCCACTGCCGGGCCATGTTTGAATCCGTGTCCCGACCCGCCGCCAACAAACCACACGTTCTCCATCTCCGGGTGTCGGTCGATCAAAAAATCTCCGTTCGACGTATTCTCGTACTGGCAGACGCGCGTCTCGACCACCGGCGCATTTCGCATCGCCGGAAAACGGCGGCCGACGTAGTTCTGCACAATTTCCGCTTCCGCAGCCGTCGGCAAGCGCGATTGTGTGTCGGGATCGACGCGCTCTCCATGATGATCGAGAGCAATCTTTAAACCGCGGCCCTCCAGGTCGGGCATTCCGTAGTACTCGTCCTCCTGAAAGAGCCACGTTGGCAAGGCCGGCGGCGCAAATCGCTCGTCTCCTGGCGGAACTCCAAAAAAGAAAACTTCCTGCCGGGTTGGGAAAACTCGAGACCCGAGAATCTCTGGAAAGATCTTGCCGAGCCACGATCCACAAGCAAAAACAAACTGTCCCGCCGCAATCGTTTCGCCGTTGCTACACTTCACGGTGTTCACACGCCCAGTTCCGTGCGGCGTCTCCATCAGTGCAATTCGAAACTCCACGCCTAGTTTGACGGCATCTTCGACAACCGCGGCAACCGCTCGCCGCGCCAGCAACGCGCCGCTCTTTGGCTCCAAAAATCCCAGCGTCACTTGTTCAAACGAAATCTGAGGATAACGCCGTTCGAGCGTTGCCCTGTCCATCTCTTCAAACGGCACCTCGCACCGCTTCAGCGTTGCCATGGTCTGGCGCACACGCGAATCATCCTGGCCTGCCAGCCACAGAACTCCCGTTTCGTGAAACAGCCGTTGCCCGGTCGCGACGCAAAAACTCTTCCACTGCGTCAGCGACCGTTGCGACGACCGTGTATAAATCTCATCCGATCCATAACCCATTCGAATGATCCGCGTCTCTCCGCCCGAACTGGCCCGCGCGTTCGACGGTCCATACGCATCCAGCAGCACCACGCGTTGCCCGCGTCGCGCCAAGTGCCACGCGCTCCAAGCGCCAAACACACCCGCCCCGATTATCGCCGTGTCATACGTTTTCAGAGAAACCATCGCCAGGGCATCCTATCGTATTTGCGCTTGGTAGCACAGGCACTCCTGCCTGTCGACTCTTCTTGGCGAAACGTCTCCGTCGGAGTGTCCAGTCAATTAAATCGCTGCCGCCCTAGTCGTTTAGGAGACTCCTTAGGACTTCTGGAGCGACATAGAAGCTGGTGGTTTGGAGACGTTCCACAGACATTCGCAGATCCAGCAGCCCGAGGGTGGCAGCTTCCTCCATACGCGAGCGTCCCGATGACGGGGATACGCCGTTCCTCGGCATGTTTTCGTGCTTCTCGGTCGTCAACAATCAATTGGTCAGTGCGGAGTTCCACCGCAAGCATAATCGCGTCCCGTTCGCCTGGGTCTAGCTTCGTCAGGGAAGAGTCTGGAGCGTTGACGGGAGTACGAATCTCGAGCCAAGCAGGGGGCCTCGCCGATCCAAGCCCGAACGATCTCAGGCGCAGCCGGTCGCAGAAGCTCCTCATGGACCACTCGCGCGGGGTCCTTCCCTTCAGGAGCCACTTGGCGAGCAAGGTCGTCCGGTATATTGAGGGTAATCTGCGTACGCTGAGAATAACACAGGCTGCCGGAAGCTTTTGTTCCGGCACTAGTTGAGAAGTTACAGAGCGGGGTGGCAGGGAACAGCGACTTGGCGAGCGAAACATAGGCTTTATAGCAGTGCGGTTACCACTTGAAGTGGCCAAGAGTCATAAGACAAAAGCAAAACCCGCAGCGGAGAAGGATGCTAGCGAAAGCCAGTCGCCGTCCGACGAGTGTCTGTAGTTTCCGCCGCCACCAGTGATACCATGCAACGTTCCATTCACTAATCTCGGAGGTTCGTGTGAAATCGCTTCGCCAGCCCGTCTTCTACTTTCTCTGTGCCTCTGTCCTCATCTTCTCTGCTGGTCAAGTCGCCCGAGCCCAGCAAATCGAGCCCAAAACTTACAACGCCATGAAGTGGCGCCTTGTTGGTCCCTTCCGCGGCGGCCGCGTCATTACCGTCGCAGGCGTGCCCAGCCAGCCCTATACCTATTACTTCGGCGCGGTCAGCGGCGGCGTGTGGAAAACAACGGACGGCGGGCTCTCCTGGGATCCCCTCTTTGACAAGCAAAGTATCTCCTCCATCGGCAGCATTGCCGTAGCGGACTCCGATCCCAACGTACTCTACGCCGGCTCCGGCGAAGCCTGCATCCGCGGCAATATCTCTTTCGGTGATGGCGTCTACAAATCCACCGACGCCGGCAAGACCTGGACGAACGTCGGACTCCAAGACACCCGACACATCGGCGACGTCATCATCCACCCCACAAACCCCGACATCGTCTTCGTCGCTGCGCTCGGCCACGCCTACGGCCCCAACCCGGACCGCGGCATCTTCCGCACCCGCGATGGCGGCAAAACCTGGGAAAAAGTTCTCTACCTCGATGATCGCACCGGCGGCGTCGAAGTGGTTTTCGACCCCCATAATCCCCACGTCCTGTTTGCCGCGATGTGGGAAGGCTGGCGCACGCCTTGGACCCTCAATAGCGGCGGCGAAAAGGACGGCCTGTATCGTTCGAATGACGATGGCACAACGTGGAAGCGCATCGAAGGTAACGGCATGCCCGAAGGCACGCTCGGCCGTATCAGCGTCGCGGTCTCAGGCGCCGATTCGAATGTCGTTTACGCTCTCATCGAAGCCAAAAAAGGCGGCCTGTACCGCAGCGAAGATGGGGGCATGAACTGGACGCTGGTCACCGACGACCATCGCTTCACGCAACGCGCCTGGTATTTCACCCACGTGTGGGCCGATCCCAAAAATGTAGGCGGCGTATACATCGCCAATACCGGTCTCTACGCTTCCTCCGACGGCGGCAAGTCCTTTGCACGCCTCAACGCCCCTCACGGCGATCATCACGCCCTGTGGATCGATCCCAGCAACACCAATCGCATGATCAACGGCAACGACGGCGGCGCCACCATCAGCGTCGACGGCGGCAAAAATTGGTCCACGCAGGACAACCAGCCCACCGCGCAGTTCTACCACGTCTCGGCGGACAACGATTTCGAGTACCGCGTCTATGGTTCCCAGCAGGACAACTCTTCGATCGGCATTCGCACTCGCAGCGACCACGGCTATATCGCCACCGGCGATTGGGATGCCGTCGGCGGCGGCGAAAGCGGCTACGTCGTTCCGGACCCGCGCGATTCGAACATCATCTATGCCGACGACGAAGGCCCCATCCTCACGCGCTTCGATCGCCGCATCAATCAAGCCCAAAGCATCGAAGAATGGCCCGAAGATCCTAACGGCCATGCCGCCGCTCTGCAAAAATACCGTTACACCTGGACCATGCCCATCGTGATTTCCTCGCACAATCCTGACGTCATCTACCACACCGCGCAATACGTTTTTCGGTCTGCCGATTCCGGCCGCACCTGGGCCACCATCAGTCCCGACCTCACCCGTAACGACAAATCCAAGCAACAGGATTCCGGCGGCCCGCTCACCAAAGACCAGTACACCGTCGAATATTACGACGTAATCTTCAGCCTTGCGGAGTCTCCGAAGCAGGAAGGCGAACTCTGGGCCGGCACCGACGACGGACTAGTCCAATTGACACGCGATGGCGGCAAAACCTGGGACAAAGTCACGCCCAAAGATGTACCCGAGTGGGCCATGATCAGCCTTATCGAGCCCTCGCCCTTCGACGCGGCCACCGCCTACATTGCCGTCGACGCCCACAAGCTGGACAATTTCAAGCCCTACATCTTCAAGACCAGCGATTTCGGCAAAACGTGGACAAAAATCACGACGGGTCTCCCGGAGAATATTTATGTTCATGCCGTTCGCGAGGATCCCAAGCGCAAAGGCCTGCTCTACGCCGGCACCGAAACCGGCATCTGGGTTTCCTTCAACGACGGCGCAAACTGGCAGCCTCTCCAGCTGAATCTCCCCGTTACGCCGATCCACGACATGGTCATTCACGATGACGCTCTTACGGTCGCCACGCACGGCCGCTCCTTCTGGCTCCTCGACGATCTCAGCCCCCTGCGCCAAACCAGCGCGGCTATCGCTCTGGAAGACGCGCATCTCTTCACGCCCAACACCGCCGTGCGTACGCGCGAAGGCCATGTAAATCCGCGCCGCTATCCCATCGGCGAAAATCCGCCATCTGGCGCAATCCTTTATTACTACCTGAAGGAAGTGCCCAAAGAGACGGTCAAGCTCGAACTGCTCGACGCCGATGGCAAAGTCATCCGTTCCTACACCAGCGAGGAAAAGAAAACCGACGCTGTCCCCGACGAAGGCGAACGCGATGTGCCGGTCGAACACATCCCCGTCAAACCCGGCTTGAATCTTTTCGTCTGGGATTTGCGCTACGAACAACCCACAAAAGTCCCAGGTTTGATTTATGACGCTGGAGAACCGGCTGGCCCACTGGTTCTCTCTGGCAAGTATCAAGCGCGGTTAACCGTCGCGGGAAAATCGCAAACCGCCCAATTCGAAGTGAAAATGGATCCCCGCGTCCAGACCTCACCGGAAGATCTGCGCAAACAATTCGACTTGATGCTCAAAATGAGCCAGCGCCAGGACCAAATGAACAAAACGGTCGTGGCCATCCGCGATCTGCGCACGCAGCTGCAAGGGCTAGAGAAGCGCATCGGCTCTGCTGACGAAGCCAAGCCCCTCGTCACCGCTTCCACAGATTTGCGCAAGAAAATCAGCGCCATCGAAGAAGAACTAGTCCAGGTGAATTCCAAATCCAGCGAAGATCAAGCAAACTACCCGACCATGCTCAACAGCAAGCTAGGCCACTTGCAAGTCTTAGTCGACAGCGCCGACACCGCCCCCACCGCTGCCGAAGTCGCCGTCTTCGCCGACCTGGACCAACGTCTGGAGGCCCAGCTAGCAAAATGGCGCGAAATCCTCTCGAAGGATCTCCCCGGGCTGAACGACTCCATGCGCAAGAACAACGTCCCACTGGTAGCCCCAGCCGCCACCGCGACCCACTGACGCAAAACCGCTGCGCTCAACTGCAGGGGCGGGCCCTAGCCCGCCCTCGCCGAACATTTAGTTTCTGGGAACCTACCTCCGCCCTTTAGAAGGATTTTCGCGCCGGTCGTTCACTCTCGAAATGCGCCGGACAGCGCTTTTCCCCAATGGGAAAGCTGCTTCAACGATTTCGTATCCGTAGGATCCAGATGTAAAGGCGTCACCGACACCGCCGCCGCAAAAATCGCCGCATAATCCGTATCCGGCTCGACATCCCGATCAATCTTCTGCTCATACAACCAAAAATAAATCCGGCCCCGCGGGTCTTTCCCTTCGGTCAACTGATTCCGCGTAATCTTTTTCGATTGCCGCGTAAACTTCACGCCACCCTTCCACGGCTCCGGCACATTCACATTCAGCAGAACCTGGTCCGGCAATCCTTCCTTCAGAATTAATTCCGCCGCCGCCCGCGCCACCCGCGCTGCCGCCGCAAAGCTCACCTTCGCCCCCTTGGAACACAGCGACATAGCCACCGCCGGCATATGATGCAAAGCCGCCTCCCGCGCCGCTCCGACGGTCCCCGAGTAATATGCGTTCTCTCCCAAATTTGCCCCGTGATTGATCCCCGAAATCACCAAATCCACCTTTTCCGTCAACAATTTATGCAAAGCCACAATCACGCAATCCGCCGGCGTCCCATCCACCGCCCATTCCCGTTCCGCCACCGAGTGGCAAATAATCGGCTGCCGCAGCGTGAGCGACTGCGCCGCCCCGCTCTGTTCCCGGCTAGGCGCCACGATGCTCACAGTGGCAAATCCCTCGAGCGCCGCCGCCAGCACGCGCAACCCTTCCGCATGAATTCCATCATCATTGGTCAGCAATATGTGCTTCATAATTTCTAGAGGAGCTTCCAGCTCAATTCACAAGGTGCGGCGCCGACGAATCGGCGGTCAGGGATGAATCACAGCCAGGCCTAAAATCTGTTCAAAAGCATCGAAATCACGGTTCCGATGCAAGAGAGCGTGACCATTGGCCACGCAAAACGTCGCGGTTAAGCAAAAGCCGGCCTCGCGAAGGATCGGCGCGTATTCTGTTGGAAGGATTTCGTCGATTTTAAACTCAAGTTTTGATTTCCAGCGGCAAATCCACAGTGCCCTCGCGGGTCAACTCGGCCGCGTATGCCAATGCAGCATCGACATCCGGGTCTGTCAGCGCCGGGTAGCTCCGCAATATCTCTTTGCGCGCTACACCTGCCGCAACGTTATCCACTACCACGGACACTAAACACGTGTTCCGCGGATACACGCTCGGCCGTGGCAGACGGCCGGGTTTACGCTGACTCGCTCGCGCCAATTTTGCACACATTTATTCTAACCAGATTCAGCCCCCAGCGCCATCGTCGGCGCCACAGCAGTTTGTATGTCTTTTGATTTGTTAGGCCCTCGCAGGATTTTCAGAAGCGTGAGCAGCCCGCAGTGGGAGAGCCGCAACCACTTCTTTGCCATCGCGGCCCAGCTCATGCGCCAGATTCTTGTTGATTATGCCCGGCGCCACGGTGCCGCAAAACGCGGCGCCAATATGCCGAAAGTCACACTTGAGGATGCCATCGTGGCGTCCCGCCGAAAAGACATGGACGTGATAGCCCTCGATGATGCCCTTACGGATCTCGGTAAAATAGACCCGCGACAGAGCCGGGTCGTGGAACTCCGCTACTTTGCTGGCCTCTCCCTCGAGGAAATTTCCCAGGTCATGGAAATCGCTCCCGCCACCGTCCAACGAGACTGGACGGCCGCCCGCGCCTGGCTCCATCGCGAGATGTGCAGGAAATCCACCTTTTCGAGCCGCGCTGTCGCGCCAACAAATCGCGAGCGTTAACAGACTACGGCGTCGTGGCAAGGAATAGCCCGTCTGCCCTCAGTTGGAACCCGGATAAGAGGATAAGACCGCCCCACACGCGCGTGTGGAATACGCCTAATGCGCCAAGCCGGCTTCTGAATTTCTCGGCGGTGGCCTACCCTTTGCGGTTTACAGCGCTTCGCAGTGAATTCTCCGACTTCGCCGAGCAGCGTTGCGTGTGTGTGTCGACTATTTATCATGCGAAACAGTGTGCACTATTCCGTGTCCCAGACTATGCCGAGCGACCGGGTTACCCGTTGCGCTTGGCCCGAAATTGCTGCTCAAAGCGAGATGGGGCTCGCAAATCACTTGGCATAGTCTCTGAGTATCGCGAAGCAGCATTAAGGTGTGCTCTAAAGATTGTTGAGGAAGCCGGGAATTGGTCCCGGGCCGATATATCCGGCACACGCAATAATCAGCTGCTTTTATCTACATGGAGATCAATCTGGAGAGCGCCCTAGCGATGGAGATCTAGGGTGCGAATAAGAACCGATCCATCCGGTTCCATCTGGCCTTCTAAATATTTCTTGCGTGCGAATTCCTCAATCGCTTTTCTGTTTGCGCGGAACACTTGCACCTTGTCTTTGCCGTCACCTTTGAAATTGTCATCGAGCGCCTCCTGGCTGATTTCGCATCGCACGCGGGTGTCGAGATCTTGGCCCCAAAAAACCACAACTTCGCGATCAAAGAGCCATCGCTCGTTAGGCTCAGGGAATTCTAGTTCATGCCGTTGCGGTACTTCCTCGGCTTCGTGAATCTTGTCCGATGCTCCATCTCCAAAATCGTCGAAGGCATCGTTGACGACGGCTTCAAGCAAACTTACCTCGGCGTCAGTCAGTTTCTTGAACTCACCTGTCCGGCGCCGCTTAGGCAGCGTGCCCTTGTTCTGACGGACGAACATCAAGAGGTTTTCCGCCACGCGGTCGGGCATCTCCACGGTATTCATGATGCGGCCCAGTGCCTGGTCGTGACGACGAAGATAGTCGATTTCGCGCGGCAGGTCGTACTCGACGGTGTGTTCCACACAGGAATAGAGGAACTCCGCCGCCTCGGTAGCGTCGAAATATCTGTACAAATCTTCTGTGTGGTTAAGCACCTCGACATTGTGCTGCGGTGTGGGTCGCCACTCGATGAAATTCATCAACGGTCCCGAGTGCGCCTGGAGCGTCTTACGATATTCGTCGATGCGGCCGTACATGACCGAGGAGACTGGGAAAACGACCCCTGTCGGCGTGTATTTGCGTTCTGCCAGAACGTGATGAACCAGACAGCGATGCAGTCTTCTATTGCCATCCTGGAAAGGATGGATGTATACAAAGCCGAACGCCGTCGCTGCTGCTTCTAATACTGCGTCGACACCGTCTACACTCATCCGATCATTAGCTTCGAGCATTCCCGTCATCAATTCCGGCAAGTCCTCCGGCCGCGCGCCGATGAATTCGGGTAGTGGGTCTTGGTTGTGATCGCGCTCCCCGAGAAATACATCATCCGGTCTTAGGCCGACATGCACAAACCGCTGATCTTTGATCAGAACGCCTTGCAGCCGGACGATTTCGTCGAGGGTGAGTTTGTTTTTCCCGGCTTGCACCACGGCTTTGCCCCAACGTTCCAGCCGGTTTCGCGGAGGCCGTTGCCCTTCGATTTCAAAACTTGCGCGGCTGTCCGCCAACAGAAGGAAACTCGCGGCGCGCGTCATGACATGGGCGCCTGTACGACCCAGAATTTCAGCCGCTTTCTCTGCCAGTCTGCTTTCCGTGAATTTGTTGAGCCGCTCCGTCCGACGTATGACCGGGCAATAGTTGCCACTCCCGAGAAGATTGTCGCGCACGCGGTGGCGCCGTGAGAGCCTTGGTTTGCCTGTGAAGTAGGTTTCGGAATCCAGAAGATCCACCGCCGGAACTCCCGGGTCGTCTGGGATATTTAGTGTACTCCCGGTCAGCAACTCATACAGATACCACGCACGCCGAGCCGGTATTCCTTTCGGCGTGGCTTTGACGAAAGCTTCGATAACTTCCGGGTTGACCGCCACGAAAGCCTTCTTTAGTACTAGAGGGTCGAAGTTCTCGTTCCGAAGAGCAAAATCGAGATGATCGTCGAACGTATCACCAGGCCAGTATCTCTTATCGTGAACCCGCCAAGGTCCTTCCGTCCGGACGCTACCACTGATGTGATTGTCTGAAACACAGGAGGGCTTCCCTACGGGTGCCTTCAGATTGAGCGCGTTCGCGAGAGCTGCCAAGCCGACGAGGCGACTCTGGCCTGGCAATGCTTGGCTTTGAAAAATCGTGGTTCTTGTATTTTGCAGATTCATCGTCGAAAAAGACCCCTCAGTTGTCGAAAAATGCCATTTCTGTAGCTGTTTCGTCGAAAATAGAATACCACAATGTTTGTCGAAAAACAACATTTGAGTGTCGAAAAATAAGATCCTGGATCCCGGTATAGTCGAAAAACACTAATTCATGCCGCTATAATTACGAATTAAGACACCAGGTAGAAAATGAATGCGCACTTCACACGTGGAAAATACCGGGACGAGCAACCCGTGACATGTGAATGACATGAAAATATGCTTGCAACATGTCAAAGATGATTCAGCTTCGTAATGTACCCGATGCCCTGCACCGCGGCCTGAAAGCTCGCGCTGCGATGTCCGGTATGTCGCTTTCGGACTATCTGTTAGCTGAGATCAAGGAAATCGCGGAGAGGCCGACGCTCGCAGAATTGCGGGAGCGACTGCACAAACGTAAGCCGGTTTCAGCGCAGATCGATACCGCTCGCCTGGTGCGAGAAGAGCGCGAGGCGCGGTGATCGTCCTGGATGCGTCTGCTGCCGTTGACTGGCTCATTCAGACATCTGCGGGGCGGAGCATCGAGAGGCGTATTTATTCGCGTAACGAAACCCTGCACGCGCCTCAGCTCCTAGATCTTGAGGAAAGTGAGAACTGCCACGTATTTACTGATGATTGGGATGGTGGGCCCTAGGTGACGATCTTAGAACTATTGAACCCCAGAGCGGCCCGCCGTGTCTTACGTCTGGAATCATGGCCGGAACGGGCGGGGACCGCCGCGTGTGCAAGTCGCTGACGCCTGGGGCGCCAGGTCGGACTACTAAAACTGCGATCGGTGGGCAGCGCGTCTGAGCCCTTGTCGACTGTGGCTCAGAGGGCCGGTTGCCATTGGAGCGTCGCAGCTTGACGCCATGCGAATTTGGTATTACATTTGTAAGGAAGTAATGGGAGCTACCATGGAATCTGCGATCACCGTGAAAGGACAAGCGACCATTCCCAGAGCCGTCCGCAAGCATCTGGGGTTGAAACCCGGAGACCGGGTCAAATTCTTCATGCACCCGGATGGTAGCGTCGTTCTCCTGCCGAAATTGCCTGCGTCGGCATTGCGAGGCATCGTCAAGTCCCGGCGCCGACGGCCGGTAACAATCGAAGAGATGACCGACGTCGCTCGCCAAGGTGCCGCCGGCGTAGCTAGCCGTGCCAGGCGTCGATGATTGGGTTAGACACGAACATCCTCGTCCGGTACCTCGCGCAAGACGATCCGGTTCAATCAGCCAAGGCAACCAAAATTATCGAGCGGCGACTCACTGAGGAAAACCCCGGTTTCGTCAGTGTTGTCGCGATGGTCGAAACCGTCTGGGTGCTCGATCGCGCCTACGGCTTGGGAAGCGGTGAAATCGCCGCGGCCATCGAGCGAACGCTTCAGATTGACGCGATCGTCGTCGAAAACGAGCAGGAGGTTTTCAACGCCATGATTGCGCTAAAGCAGGGAAAGGGCTCATTCGCAGACGCCAGCATTCTAGCCCTCGGCGCTAGAGTAGGCTGCTCGCACACTCTAACATTCGACCAGAAGGCGTCTCGGCTTTCCGGCTTTAAGCTTGCTTAGCCTGCGAGCAGGCGCGGATCGAAACGCCAAGCTCTCGACGCTCTACCCAACCGAAGGGGCGTTACGGCGCAGCAACGTTACCTGCTGAACCGATAACAAATCCTCAGGTTACCCGAAAAACGCTGGTGGGCCTGGGTGGACTAGAACCACCGACCTCGCCCTTATCAGTATTGCGGTCGTTGGTCCCCCGCCAAGGAATATATAGCCATCTCCTGCCGGAAGGTCTAGGCAGGCGCTGCTAAATATCAGGCGTGATATTTCGTTCAGGGAACAGTTCTTGAGAGTTCGAGAACTGAGAATCCAGCTGACTCTGCGGCCTTGGCCAACCGCTGATCCCCGCAGATGAAGCTCCTCCTGGAGGGACGATGTTCGCACCAGATTAAGGACGCGGCAAGTTGCAGGCTATCGGCCGCCCGCAAGGAATGTTTATCTAGCAGCTGCGTCGCCAAATCACGGACCTGATCGCCGGGAAGAATCTCCCTCCACCCACGGTTCAGCAAACGCAGGCGTGCCACCGCACCGTGTTTGTCGAGATCGGTTATCTCCTTGTCGCGATGGAGTCGGCAAATAGCACTGTGAACTTCTACGAGACTTCCCCACCAAACTGCGGGCGCAAATCTCCTCAGATGGGACTGAGCGTGACGACTCGCGGCTTCGTGAACACACAAGGGAACTAGCGCGCTGGCATCCCAAAACGCGGTTGTTTTTTTCACAGTTCTTCTTCTCTGTCGGCGAGAACGGCTTGAATCGCCTTGTTCCCTGCAACGCTTCCCGTTGGAATCTTCAAGAGCGCCTTTACATCGAGTCGCACCTTAGGGAGCCGCAGTTTCCCCGCAGCAACCAATACGAGTTCCTGATCGTCGGCACCTTCCGCCGAAAACGGAACTAGTTTGGCCACCGGGAGATTACGGTCTCGGATTACCACTTCTTCGCCTCCTTTGGCGAATGTAAGGTACTTGCTCAGCTGGTTCTTCAGTTCCGCCACATTCACACTGCGCATTTTGCCGCTCCTCCCTCATGGCTATTATAGCCATGAATAGACCTAAATGGGAAGAGTCTAATGGTTGGCAAATGGTTTGTTTTGACTTTGGCCCGCGGACGGTGCTGGAAGCGAAGTAGAAGAAGCGCGCGTTCCGAAGCGCTGTACGCTAGACTCTTGGCATGAATCACAGATCACTCCTCTTGTTGTGCGCTGTATCGGCAGGTTGCCTGATCTTCTCCGTGTTCGACGTGACGCAGCTTTCTCATGCATCTCAGACTGCGGCGAAGCCGGCGTCCGATCCTCCAGCAAATGTCGTAAGGGCTGACTATCCCGATTGGCCTTGGCCGAGGGGCGTACACGAGCCTGCGAAACCCGACGATGGCCAGCTCTTCCATATTCCCGGAAGCACGAAGAGCTATACGGATACGCAGATTAACCGGAGCACCAACACGGTCGATTGGTTCCCGGAGTTGCACCCTGCGCCGCCGGCTCCGGTAATTTCGGGAAAGAAAGGCGCGTACAACGCGTGCGGGCAATGTCACCTCATCGACGGGCGAGGCAAGCCCGACACGGCCGATCTTCGGGGACTACCGGTCGCGTATTTTCTGCAGCAACTCGCCGACATGAAAGACGGCAAGCGGCGTGGCTCCGTGGCGCACGCAACCGTCAATGACATGATCCCAATTGCGAAAGCGATCGACGCAGAGGACGCGAAGCTCGCGGGGGAGTATTTTTACTCTGTGCCGGCAGTTCGAAGTGCTCGCGTCATCGAGACGGATACCGTTCCCGTGACACATCCCGGACCGCATAACGTACAGCTGGTGGATGCAACCGGAGCCAAAGAGCCGATCGGGATACGCATCATCGAGGTGCCGGAAGACGTAAATCGGACGATGTTGCGCGATGCCACACCGGGGTTCATCGCATACGTGCCAAACGGAAGCATCAAGAGGGGCGAGATGTTGGCGAAGACCGGCGATTTTGGGCGGACTGTTCCGTGTGCCACGTGTCATGGAGAGGGTTTGAAGGGGATCGGAGACATCTTCCCGCCTTTAGCAGGGCGTTCTTCTGCCGCTACAGCCCGGCAACTGTACGACTTTAAGAGCGGCGCCCGCGACGGCCGTTATGCCGCTCTCATGAAGCCTATCGTCGCGCACCTTACGGATCAGGACATCGTCGACCTCACGGCCTACATCGTCTCACTGCAACCCTGAATCAGGATCGTAGCCAAATCCATTGCCGCGTTTCACTCTCGGTCGAAGACTCGCACGTTCGGCGCGCTGCGTCCCGGGATATGCATGAGTATCGCGAAGTCGGCTGGTGATGAGCTATTGTAGTTCTTGAGCCCACTTGGCCGAAAAACGCGCTTTCCAAAGACTAAAAATGCCTTCCCGCTCCTTCCGCAACCTTGCAGTGTCTTGCACTGCCTTGCACTGCCTTGCACGTCCTTCGACCTGACAAGGGGGCATTCTCGACATAGCCAAATAGATGCGAGCTGTTCTGCCTTCACCCGAAGGGTCTTAACGCCCCTGAGTGTACTGCCATCCGGCCAATCGTGAAGTTGACAAACGGTTGACAAAACGGTTTTTTGAGGGAGATCCCCGAAAAGGGGAAAAGTGAGAATCGCCGCGTATTTGCCGGTGATTTGAATGGTGGGCCTGGGTGGACTTGAACCACCGACCTCGCCCTTATCAGGGTAGCGTGATTAGGTCTTACAACTTACAAGACCGCGGGGACTGCCAAGTTACGCGTAAGTCGCACAAGACCGCACGAATTGTGGGTTGGGTTATGGGTTGGGATTCTCTTTCGACTGGGCGCGACCCCACAGAACCGACTCGATCGAATCATTTCGTACATTTCAGCGGTGCCTCCGTCACTCACGGTCGCAGCACCAACTTGCCGCGGGTGTGACGCAATTCGAGCTGTCGGAACGCGTCGCGCACGTCGTCGAGGGCGAAGACTCCGGCAATCGGCACTTCCAGCTCACCTCGTGCGACGAGGTCGGCCAACTCGGCGACCACCGCCGCGGTTGCGGCATCAGCGCCGCCTTTTGACTGGACTCCGAACCGCTTCACGGCATCGAAATCGGTAATGGTATCGACCTTTTCGGGCGGGAGCTTGAGGTCCTCAATTGCCATGGCGACATATCCACCACCGAAGAAATCCAGTAGTGCGTCAATGTGTCCGGACTTTGCTGCGGCGAGTAATCGGGCCGGCAGATCGTCTCCATAGTTGACCGGGACCGCGCCATGGCCAGTTAGCCAAGCATCGTTGGACGGCCCGGCGATCCCGAGGACCGTGGCACCGGCCCGTCGGGCGAGCTGAACCGCAATCGAACCGACACCTCCAGCCGCACCTGCGATCACCACCGTATCCCCCGGTACGAGATGCACCTCCCGCACTGCGGCATAGGCGGTGACCCCCGCGACAAACAGCGAACCAGCTACCTCCCAAGGCACCTTGGACGGCCGCGGTGTCAACTGATTCGCGGGCACAATCACGTACTCGGCTTGGCTGGACCGCCGCATGGAGAACCCGATCACTTCGTCGCCGACAGTGAAACTGGTGACGCCGGGACCCAGTTCGGCCACCACTCCTGCCAAGTCGCTGCCCTGACCGGAGGGAAACGTCGCTGGAAATAGGTGGTGCAACGCGCCGCTCCGGATCACTCCCTCACTCGGATTGATTCCGGCTGCCCTGACTTGGACCAAAACCTCACCGGCTCCTGGAACGGGGCGAGGCACGTCGCGCACCTCGAGAACGTCGATGCTCCCGTACGAATCGAACTGCACTGCTTTAGACATGAAGCGCACTCCAATCCTGAGTTTTGGTCCAAGACTCGAAGTTGTGGAAGGTAACGTCGGGAAATTCACGGCGAAGGACCGCGCGATCCACCGCAAAACCGACGCGGTCGAACCATTCGTACATCTTGACGGCATCCTCGCCCATACGCTGGCGGACGACATCGAGCGGGACTTGGTAATAGGTAAAGTTGCGCCCGGTGACGCGCGAGAGAATGCTCATGGCGTCATTCCCCGTGAGCTCGTCGCCCGCGAGGTCGAAGCGCTTGCCGGTGAAGCGACTGGCGTCCTCGAGGACGCGAACGGCCACCGCACCGATGTCTGCGACTGCAACCTGCGCGAGGGCTCTGGCCGGCGGGAGTGCGGCCGCGTAGATCCCTTTAGCGAGCTGCTCTTTTATGAAATAGAGGTTCTCCATGAAGGCAACGGGCGCGAGAATCGTTGCGCGGACGCTGATTTTGGCAATGTGCTTCTCGACCTCGTACTTGCTGTCGAAGTGCGGAACACCCGTCTGTCGGTTGGCGGAGCCGACCGATGTGAACAACAGATGCACCTCGGCTGCCTTTGCCGCGTCGGCGGCCGCAACACCCTGTCGTATTTCGGCGTCTGTACCTCCAAAGGGCGTCGTCACCGCGAAGAGAGAGGTCGCTCCTTCAAGCGCCTTTTTAATTCCTGCGGCGTCTTCGAGCGATGCCGCGACGAGTTCCGCCCCGGCGTTCGCTAGCAACTTCGCCTGGCATGAGTTTGGGTCGCGCGTGACGGCACGAACTTTGTGGCCTCGCTCAAGCAGGCCTCGCGCGACCGCGCCGCCTTGTTTACCCGTAGACCCTGTGACGACAACCGTGAGTTTCTGCGTCATGTTTTTATTCCTTTCTTCCGCGGTTAGGCCCGCGACTGAAAGCGCGACTGAAACAACCCGGAAAACGCCGGTCGCACTTCGATGAAGATCACGATCCATAGCAAGGCCACGAAGAGGGCCAGCGGAAGCCCGCTAGGAGCCATCAAGGCGTGGAAAGTAAGGATGTTGACAAGCACCGGCGCCAGAATTGCTACCGCCAACGGTACGTAACGGTTGACCAGCAGAAGTACACCTGCGATGACCTGAAACCCAAAAATCACCCAGAGGTAGTGCGAGGCATAAAGTGCACCCATGAACTGTCCAGCAATGCCCCCCGGCGGGGGCAGGGGAATGAAGTTCAGGAAGCCGTTTAGCCCAAAAACGAGAAAGATCACGCCCGCCAGGTATCGGGCAATTACGGAAGCGATTCTCATAACCGCGTTCTCCTTTGCGATAGCGCCATTATATGACGTCAAGTATATTGATGCCAAGAGACTTGATTTGGGTATACTTCAGGGGGACGCAGTTTTTATGACCCGAAGCTATCAAGAAACGGACCACGCCTGGTTAGTGATGATGAAGGAGATGCGCGCCCTGACAAGGTACGCAGCCGCTGGTATCGAAGAGACCGGGCTCGGCCTATCGGATTTCGGCGTGCTGGAAGTCCTGCTGAACAGAGGACCTTTGCCCGTCAATACGATCGGCTCGATCATCGATTTGACCACTGGCTCGATCAGTATCGCTGTGGACCGCCTCTTCGCGAAGGGCTTGGTAACCCGGGTTGAGAGCACGGAAGACCGGCGGGTGCGTATCATCGCCCTTACCTCGCGTGGGAAGGACCTCATCGTTCCGGCTTTCAGAAAGCATTCCGGTCAGATGAAGAGAGTGCTATCTGAACTGAGCGCGGAGGAACTTCGTTCTCTGGAAGTCGCGCTTAAGAAGCTCGGCAAGCGCGCCTCCGCGCTGATGGAGGAGAGTTGAGCGGCTCCATGCCAGTCCGCGTCTTATATAGCGGATCAGGTTCCGCTCCCATGAGGATGAGTCGCACAAGAAGTTCTTGGGGGTGCTCCCGGCCGTTTGGGTTGGATTGTGGGTTGAGTGGGTTGAGATTTTTGGTGCAGCAACACCCAGTAACTTACTGAAAAGAATGGTGGGCCTGGGTGGACTTGAACCACCGACCTCGCCCTTATCAGGGGCATTTATGGTGCTATATGCATAGTAGCGTGGCGATGATCACGCCGCTGACGACCTCACTCATGGTCACGTCATGGCATGATTGTTGGTTCCAGGTTGCCCGTTCCGTCCAGAGTGGAGAGCACTTCCTACAAGCCGACTTCTCATTACTTTTCTTGTTGGAGCCGTCCGAAATTCGGAAAACCAAAAAAACTGATATTTTTTCCTAGTACGCTTACCCATCCAGAGCCCCGGTTGTTGATCGCATCGCACCACGAAGCCATACGTGACGCGGGTCGGAGTTGAGCCTCGGATGCCAGGCCATGAGGAAATGAAACGCGTGCAATTCTTGTGGCGCTTTTACGAGCCGCAACCTGCGATCGTTTTTGATAACTGATGTCATGCCGCTAGTCAGGGTAAGGACTAGTTCCGTACCGGGAAGGCATTGCAGGGCCACGCCGAAGTAAGGCACCCGAATACAAGAGCTGCGTTTTGCACCGAGAGCGGCCAGTTGCTTGTCTGGAATTGTTTGCACGCCTTCATAGGGGGAAACCACGATGTGGCTCGCGGCCAAGTATTGCTTAAGTATCAGCCGGTCGCCAAAGTGGCTTTCGTGCGCCACAGCGCAAATCCAATCTTCTTTGTAGAGCCTTTCCAACTGGAAATGCGACGGCAGGAGCCCCTCATCATTGCGGAGAACAAGATCGAGCTGCCCGTGTTCGACTAGCTCCGTGATGCCACTCTGCCATGGAAGAAATTCAAACTGTACTTGATAGCGTCCGTTCGCATACTGCCGGCACAAGCGCGGGAGCACCACTGTACAAACATTATCCGGGCCTGAGATACGGAAATGGCTTTTCTCTCGCAGGGGATCAAACAGAGCCGGCGCAATGAGATTCTCCATCTTAGGTAGTAGTCCCTCCAGCTCGTCGAGAATCTTTCGACCTCGCATAGTCAGTTCGAAGCCATGCGGCGACCGAACCAGAAGGCCATCCTGAAACATTGCGCGTGCCCTCTGCAGGGCCCGGCTCACGGCGGGCTGGCTGAGGAACAGGCGGGATGCGGCTGCGGTGATGCTTTTCTCCTCGGCAATCGCAGCGAACGTAACCAGGAGATTCAAATCAGCCTGACGCAATTTCTCTAGACGCATAGACATAATGCCTATTATGCATGACTCGCATGCGTGTGTCTGCGGATCTGTAGCTGTGTAAGTCAACAGAACTGCACAGACGGAGAATTCAATGCCACGAGAAAACGGTTTCGAGAATAAGCGGGTAGTCATCGTAGGTGGGTCGTCGGGGATCGGCTTGGCAGTCGCCAAAGAGGCGGCATCGCAGGGGGCCGACGTTGTGATCGTCTCCAGCAGCGCAGAACGAGTTCAGGAAGCCATTAAATCTATCGGAGGAGAAGCACGGGGACAGGCGGTTGACGTCTCCGACGAAAAGGCTGTGGAAAGCTTTTTCACGAACCTTGGCGGCTTTGATCACCTGATTTTCACTGCAGGTGACAGCCTGCAATTGAACGACCTTGCTAAGACAGATCTCAAGCAGGCGAGACACGCATTTGAACTGAGTTATTGGTCTGCATTTGCCACGGTCAAATACGGGAGTCCACAAATTCGAAAGGGCGGCTCTATCGTCCTCACGACGGGAGTCGCTGGCCGGCGCCCGCACAGTGGATGGGTCATTGCTGCAAGCGTCTGCGGAACTATCGAAGCTTTGACACGTGCCCTGGCGATTGAACTGGCGCCGATCCGGGTTAACGCCGTATCCCCTGGAGTCGTCCGGACGAACCTGTGGCAGAACATGAGCTCAGAAGAAAAGGAGCAGCTCTTTGAAAGTGTTGGCAAGCGTCTGCCTGTGGGACGAGTCGGCGAAGCTCATGACATTGCACAAGCCTATCTGTTTCTGATGCAGGAGGGGTTCGGCACCGGTCAGACTGTTGTGGTCGATGGCGGTACGGTCCTGGTTTAGCGTTGCGGCAATACCAACACAAATGAGGAGAGGATTATGCGTTCTAATATACGAATCGCAAGGCTGACACAAACATCGCTGGTCCTGGGTGTCCTAACTTTCGGCATGATGAGGGCGCCCGCACTCGCACAGACTTCGCAGGTCGACAATCCCGATTGGCCGTTACGGTCCTCCGAGATCCATTGGCCGGCTGGACACACACCGGCGGACGCGGACCTATTCGCTCATAACGAGTTGCTGATTCATGCATCCTGCTCGAATGTCTGGCAGCATCTCGTTCAGGCGCAGACTTGGCCTGAATGGTATCCGAATTCACGGAATGTGAAACTGCTGAACAGCCCGGACGGCAGGCTTCACCAGGACACACAATTCTCATGGGATACGTTCGGCGTGCACATTGAGAGCCGAGTACATGAGTTTGCGCCGGATTCGCGTATCGGGTGGTTCGGTCAAGGAACAGGTATGGATGCCTACCATACTTTTCTTCTGCTCAAAGAACCTGAGGGTTGTCGTGTCGTCACCGAAGAGGTCGTGAGAGGACCGGGAGCGGCGGAGTTCCGCAAGAAGGACCCTAACGCTATGCATAGGGGTCATGATCTCTGGTTATCGGTGCTAAAGCAGGTGTCAGAGAAGTAAGTCCAAGCCGAAGGAGAATGGCGTAGGCGGAGCAGGTTGTGGTTTTCTCCAAGCTATGTCATGGTCCGTGCGCATCTGGCGACAAAGGAATCTCGCTGACTTCCCAGAAGTCGGCTCGGAGGAAGTTTCACCAGATAGGTAACGAGAAACGTGCATCTCGTCGGTGCTTGATTTCCTGACGAGAAGCCGACTTCACAAGACTAAATCCGTCCTGTCGTGGAAGTTGGATGCTTTCGGCTTGAGCGATCAACCGTGAGCTATGACGCATGGCAACTCGAATCAAGAGAGAACGCGGCCGCTTCTACGGATAGCGCGTTTTTCGTCGAAGTGAAATGCGCACCATGGCGTCCGGTGCCTCGCAAGATCTATGCAGTCCGCTGGAGGGAATTGGTCAGCATTGCGCTCTTCCTCGGATTGAGCTTACGGGCGTAGTGCTCGACCCGAGCCTGCCCGTCGCTGCGTGATTGAATTGCCAGCCTCTGCTCAACCTGGGAATAGGTTACTCGCGAAGAAGTTGATGGACCAAGGGAATCGCGATTGAACCTTCGCCTACTGCCGACGCAACACGCTTGACGTTCCCGCCGCGCACATCACCGGCGGCGAACACACCCGGCAGACTGGTTTCGAGCAGATACGGCCGGCGCGCGAGTGGCCAGTTCGCGGCACGCAGCTCATCCGCGGAAAGATCAAAACCGGTCTTGATGAATCCTTTTGCATCCAGCACGACACAGCCCTCAAGCCACGTGGTGTTCGGAATAGCTCCCGTCATTACGAATAGATGAGCAATGCTCTTCTCGATGGTCTCGCCGCTCTGCCCGTTCCGCCAACTCACACGCCCAAGGTGTTCGGTGCCATCGAGCGCGACAATTTCAGTATGTGGAAGGACCGTGATGTTCGGAGTTTCCTCGATTCGCCGAATCAGATAGCGCGACATAGTGTCTGCCAGCCCGTCTGATCTAACCACCACGAAAACATGTTTTGCGCTTTCAGCCAAAAACACTGCCGCTTGACCGGCCGAATTTCCACCGCCGACGACGCTGACCTCCTCGTCCTTGCAGAGCTGAGCCTCGATAAACGTTGCACCGTAATAGACTCCAACACCTTCAAACCGTGAAAGATTCTCGACGGCCAGTTTTCGGTATTTCGCACCGGTAGCGATCATGACGGCGCGCGCCGGGACCCGAGCGCCATCTGCTAATTCGACGACATAAGGCTTATGGTCGCAGATGAGCCCCGTCCCTTTCGCGAGGAGCATTTGCGCGCCGAACTTCTGTGCCTGTGCGTAGGCTCGGGACGCCAGACTATTTCCCGAAATACCTGAAGGAAAGCCAAGATAGTTCTCGATTCGCGAACTGGAGCCA
>Ga0210394_10000335_pt1 | contig 107251 bp, 72 predicted proteins | sample IncBWC12MmetaG_FD_160121 | JGI IMG/M metagenome (GOLD analysis project Ga0210394, IMG submission 160121) | Forest soil microbial communities from Barre Woods Harvard Forest LTER site, Petersham, Massachusetts, United States - Inc-BW-C-12-M | ecosystem: Environmental > Terrestrial > Soil >...
ATGCTCATTCTGCAGACTTTGCAGTGGGCGCCGCGGCACGGATACGCGCTGAGCAAAGCGATTCGAACGAACTCTGGGGAGATTCTGAAGGTGGATACCGGTTCGCTGTATCCGGCGCTTCACCGGCTGGAGCGCAAAGGTTGGATTGCGGCGGAATGGAAGGCTTCGGAAGTTGGGCCAAGGCTGCGCGTGTATCGGTTGACGAAGAGTGGAAGGAAGCAGTTGGTTTCGGAGCGGTCGCGATGGGAGAGGATAACGGCGGCGATTGCTGGAATCATGAATCCGGGGAGAGAGGAGAGCTAAACATGAGATTTCCTTTTTGGCGGCGGCGGCGCAACGAAGAACTCTTGGAAGAGATGCGGGCGCACTTGACGCTCGCGGAGCGCGAGGCGATGGAAGCTGGCCAATCGCAGAAAGAAGCGCAACACGCTGCGCGCAGAGAGTTTGGGAATGTCGGAGTGGCGGAGGAAGTGACGCGGGACGTTTGGGGCTGGAGGTGGATTGCCGAGGCGTTCGAAGACGTGCGTTACGGCGCGCGGAATATGATCCGCACGCCGGGATTTACGGCGGTGACGATACTGACCTTGGCGTTGGGAATAGGCGCTAACACGGCGATTTTCTCGGTGGTGAACGCCGTGCTGTTTCGAGCGCTGCCCTACCGCGATGCGGGGAGACTGGTATGGGCAACGAACTTTGTGCCGGGCCAGGCGCAGAATCTTGTTTTCGCGGATGAGTATGCCGCGTACAAGACGCAAAACCATATTTTCGAAAACATCGCAGCGTATTCGGCGGCGGCTGAATACACCTTGACGGGCGCGGGTACGCCGGAACGACTGCGAGGTGCTCAGGTCACGGAGAGTTTTTTGAGTGTGCTGGGTGTGACGCCGCAGCTCGGACGCAACTTTCTGCCGGAGGAGGACCGCCCGGTGGGTTCGAAAGCGGTGCTGTTGAGCAACGCCGTGTGGAGAGCAAATTTCGGGGCCGATCCTAACGTGGTTGGAAGAGTCATTGCGCTGGATGACACGCCGTACACGGTGATCGGAGTGCTGCGACCGGACTTCGAATTTCTGGACAACAGCCCGGCGGACGTGCTGGTTCCGTTCCAGCTGGCGGATAGCAGCATACAAGCCTCGAACGGGCGGGTACGCGTGGCGATTCAGCCGCTCAGCGTGGTGGCGCGACTGCGGCCTGGAGCGACTTTAGCGGGCACCGTGAGTGAACTTAATGCGATCAACGAGCGCGTTCTGGAAAGGCTTCCCGGTAATCTGAAGCGGCTGTTGGGCGAAGCGCAGGCACAGGTATTTCTGCTACACGACCATGAAATTGGCAGCGTACGTCCTGCACTATTGGTGTTACTGGGAGCAGTCGGCTTCGTGCTGCTCATTGGCTGCGCGAATGTGGCCAATCTGCAGCTTGCGCGCGCAGCGGCGCGGGAAAAAGAGGTGGCGATTCGCGGCGCGCTGGGCGCGGGGCGTTGGCGTATGGCGAGACTGCTGTTGGCGGAGAGTTCGGCAATGGCACTGGCTGGCGGCGTGGCGGGGCTGCTTCTGGCAGGATGGGCGATCCGTCTGATTCACCGTTTTGCACCCGCGGATATTCCCCACTTGCAGGGAGCTCGGCTCGATTTGCGGGTGCTGGTGTTCACGCTCGGTGTGTCGTTGCTGACAGGAATCCTATTTGGGTTGGCGCCGGTGCTGGCGGCGTTTCGCGTGTCGCTGAACAACACGCTGAAGGAGGCCGGCCCGCAGAGTGGCTCGAGCGCGGGCACGCGTCGGGCGCAAAGAGTGCTCATGGTGGCGGAGATCGCGCTTTCGTTTGTGCTGTTCATCGGCGCGGGGCTGCTGATGAAGAGCTTTCACCAATTGACGGCGATTCAGCCGGGATTTGATCCGCACGGAGTGTTGACCGCGCAAGTGGCCTTGCCGCTGGATCAATACCAATCTATTGACCAGCAACGCAGTTTTTTCCGGCAGCTTGTGGAGAGATTGCAGGTGCTGCCAGGCGTCGCCTCAGCGGGAGCAACGGCTTCGATTCCACTGCGCGGGAATATGATGATCTCGACCATACAAATCGAAGGACAGCCACCGGGAGACTTTGGCGCGGCGAAGGTTCCCACAGCGAGCATCAACGCAGTGACTCCCGGATATTTCGCGGCATTGCGGGTGCCGCTCGTCGAGGGGCGATTTCTCGATGACCGCGACGGTGCAAACGCGCCGAACTCCGTGGTGGTGAATCAGGCGTTTGTGCGCCGGTTTTTTGAGAAGGAGGACCCGATCGGCAAGAGGTTCAACGCCGGAATGGGACCTGTGACTCGCGGGCCGCAGTCGTGGACCATTGTCGGAGTGATCGGAGACACGAAGCAGCAGGGATTGGCTAGCGAGGTCTTGCCGGAGGCGACGGCTTCGGCGTTGCAGTGGCCACGGTTTATGATGACGCTGACGCTGCGCACCTCGGTTGAGCCTCTGAGCCTGGTTTCGGCCGTGCGCAAGCAAGTGAGCGATTTGGACAAAAACCTGCCCGTTTACGCCGTTCAGACAATGGATGACGTGCTTTCCGCGGAGGTCGCCTCGCAGCGATTCAATGCGGGTGCGCTGGCCGGATTCGCGGGGCTCGCCGTGCTGCTGGCAGGTGTGGGAATCTACGGCGTGATGGCTTATGCAGTCAGCCAACGCACGCGCGAAATGGGCGTACGCATCGCGCTCGGCGCAGAGACTGGAAATGTTTTACGCATGATACTCGGCCAAGGGCTGCGCCTGGCAGTCATTGGAGTTGGGCTAGGGCTGGCAGGGTCGTTCGGATTGACGCGGCTGATGAGTGGGCTGCTGTTTGGAGTGAAGCCCACGGACCCGGCGACGTTTGTGCTGGTAACTGCGGCGCTCTTGGTTGTTGCGCTGGCGGCGTGCTGGATTCCGGCGTGGCGAGCGACGCGCGTGGATCCAGTGATCGCGCTGAGATACGAGTAAGATTTTGGCGGTGGCGCCGCAGCGGGCGATAAATCCCAAGCCAATTCTGTGATGTATGTGCAGGGCCACCTATGGTTCTACTTGGTCTCGACTCGATTTACTCTTCTAGGGAGCGGAGACCAAGGGGAGTTCAACGAAGCTGGAGTCGTTGACGCCACGGTAAATGCGCTGAGTGGCTTTGCGATAGTCGCTAGGCTTGGCCCAAAAAATGTTGGGGACGAAGGTTTGCGGGTTGCGGTCGTAGAGCGGGAACCAGCTCGATTGGATTTGCACCATGATGCGATGGCCGGGGAGGAAGACGTGGTTGGCGTTGGGGAGATGGAAGCGATAGAGAAACGGTTTATCCGAGACGATGGGCTTGGGAGTTTCGAGGCTTTCGCGGTAGCGGCCGCGGAAGATGTCGGCGGAGACCATCAGTTGATAGCCGCCCATATTCGGCTGGCTGGCGACTTCGTCGGGGTACACGTCGATGAGCTTCACGACCCAGTCGGAGTCGGAGCCACTGGTGGAAGCGATGAGGTTGGCGATGGGCTGGCCGCTGATTTTAACGGGCGCGCTGAGGACGTCGGTAGTGAAGACTAGCACGTCGGGTCGGCCAGACGATTCGCGCTGGTCATCGACCAGCCACTGAGCCCACGTTAGTTCGGTAGTGTAGCCAACAGGTTGACTGGGGCGGGCGCGGAAGGGCACGGGCTTGGCGGGATCGGAGACGTACTCGTCGAACGGCGCGTCGGAGGCGGAACTTGGGCCAGTCATGCTGAGTTTCGAGCCGGCGGCGAGATAAAGCGGCGTGGATTTCGGCGTGCAGCCGCTCGAGCAGCCGGCGGGCCAGGCGGGGAGGCGACGCCAGACATTTGTGCCGGTTTCGAACGCGGAGACCGGAGCGATGTCGGCTTTGCCCGCACCGTCCTTCAAGTATTGATCGAGGAACGGGCGAAGGATGTGCTGGCGGAAGTAAGTGCCAGTGTCGCTGCCGAACTTCAGAGCGCCGAGTGAATACGCATCTTCAATTTCCTGGCCGTGATGCCACGGGCCCATGACGAGAAAAACTTTGTCGTTGTTGGTGTCCTTGGGTTTGATGGCTTGGTAGACGGCCATCGCGCCGTAGATGTCTTCTTGATCCCACAGGCTGTGGACGAGCATGACGGGAACTTTGAGCGGTTGCGCGGCAAGGATTCTGTCCATGGCCTGTTCGCGCCAGAAAGAATCGTAGCTGGGATGCTCGAGAATCTTGCGCCAGAAGCCCATTTGTTCGAGGCCGTGACGGCGGCCGAGTTCTCCGGCCGAGCCCCCCTGCATGTAAACGTCGTAATCGTCGAAGTGATCGGTCCACCATTTGGCGCTGTTGTCACGCGTGCCGTTCTGCTCGTAGATATAGGGCATGTTTTGTTCGCGGAAGGCACCGTTGTGGAACCAGTCGTCGCCCATCCAGCCGTCAACCATGGGGTTCATGGGGACGGAGACTTTCAGCGCGGGATGAGGATTGATGAGAGCCATTAGCGGCGTAAAGCCGTCGTAGGAAATGCCGAGGATGCCGACTTTGCCGTTGGATTCGGGGAGATTCTTGACGAGCCAGTCGATGGTGTCGTACGTGTCGGTGGAGTGATCGACGCTCGTGGGATTGAGCGGGCCGTGGAGCGGGCGGTTCATGACGTAGTCGCCTTCGGAACCGTACTTGCCGCGGACGTCCTGGATGACGCGGATGTAGCCGCCTTCGACGATGACGTCGACGGCGTTGTCGTAGCCTTCGAGGATGGGTCCGAGGTGCGAGCTGTTGGCGTGCGAGGTCAGATCGCTGGCGTTGTAGGGCGTGCGCGTGAGGAGGACAGGCGCGGAGTGGGCGCCTTTGGGGACGAGGATGACGGTATGGAGCTTGACGCCATCGCGCATGGAGATCATTACTTCGCGGCGAGTGTAGTCGAAGGTGTCGGTGACGGGTTTTAGTTGTGCGGGGGTTTCGCTGGGTAGCGTGGTGGTGGATTGAGCGAAGGCGGAGGGAGAGGAAGATAGAGCGCAGACGGAGGCAACAAGCAAAGAAAGTTTGCTTAGATTGCTTAGATAGTGATTCGAAAGCGTCATGAAAGATTCTCCCGTTTGGCAGGAAGATGCGTTTGCGTTTTCGTGAGTGCGCATGAGATCACCAAATTTTCGTGGAACGTGGGGATTATACAGAGGCGAAAGTAAGCATGCCAGAGGTGCGGCGGATTGCGGATTGTGCCGGAGATTCGGGGCGGGCACGACGGCGAAGGGGGGCACGATGTATCGTGCCCTTACAAAGGAGAGCCCCGCGCGGGGAGAAGAGAGCACAGCCAGGAGTGGCTGTGCTATTAGGTGGCGCTGGCGGCTAGTGGACAGCCTTGGCGCGATAAGGCGGTTTTGACTCTTTCTTTTTCCCGAATGGCCTACCCTTTCGGGTTTGGTTCTTGAAAGGCCGGTCCTCCTGCTGTGGATCTTTGATCTGTCCGCACACCTCCCCAGCCGAATTAAAGCAATCGAATCCGCGCATGGGGAACCTTTTGGGAATACGGTTCGTACCTGATGGGGGGAGCCATGTCTCGACGAACCTTTGTGGGAGCGGGTTTCGGTTTCCTGGCGATGCTTCTGGCGGGGACGGATTGTGCGCAGGCGACGTACTCGATCGTGGCCTGCGATGCGAAGACACGGGAGTGTGGCGTGGCTGTGCAGACCAACAACCTGGCGGTCGGCGCGAGCGTGCCCTATGCGCAAGCGGGAGTGGGAGCGGTGGCTTCGCAATTCGAAACGAATCCACATCATGGGCCGCGCGGATTGGCGTTGCTCGCGCAAGGGATGAGCCCAGCCGAGGTGATGAAAAAGATCTTGGCGGAAGACGGAAACTTTGATGGACAAGGGATCGCGGCACGGCAAGTTGGAATAGTGAGCATCGACGGGCGCACTGCGAGTTACACCGGGGAAGAAGCGGCTGGCGCGGAGTGGGCCGGCGCACGTTCGGGCGCGGGCTACGGCATTCAGGGAAACGGGCTGTCTGGCCCGCAAGTGGTTGAAGAGATGGAGCGGGCGTTTTTGAAGAGCCAGGGATCTTTGGCGGAGAGGTTGATGGCTGCCTTGGTGGCTGGGGATTTGGCGGGCGGGCAGCGGACAGGACGTGAATCGGCGGCGCTGCTTGTGAAAACTCCGGATGGATGGCCGATGGATATTGATCTGCGCGTGGACCATTCGAGCGATCCGGTCAGGGAGTTGCGCACGCTGTTCGACATGCAGCGCGCGAGGCAGGAGGTTATCGACGCGAATGCCGCTGCGCGGAAAGGAGAATTCGACAGAGCCAGAACGCTGCTGATGGCGGCTGTTGCACGGGCATCTGGGTGGCCGCGCGTATGGATTCGGGCGGCGCGGGTTGCGGAAAGCATTGAAGAGCCGACATTGGCGCTGCAGTATATCAATGTGGCCTTCACGCAAAATCCGGCGTGGGCGGACGCGGAGATCGGAGAGGGGAATTTTGCTCAACTTGGAGCTAGCGCTGAGTTTCATCATTGGGTGAGCGCGGCGAAGGAGAAAAACGCAGTTGCGGCATTCGAGCGTTTGCGGGACACAGGGGGAGCAACGCTGGAGAACCGCATTACCGTAAGTAGAATGTTGCTGGAGACCGGGCGTGCGAGCGATGCGCTTTTGGTCTTGAAAGAGATACCCCCGAGGGTGGATGAGTCCATTGAACTGCGATTGCTGCGCTCCGCGGCGTATGCCGCGAAGGGGGACTATGCCAATGCGATCGAGCAGTGCGTTGTGGCGCTTAACAAAGAGCCGAAGAATTTGCGAGTGCAGTACAGAATGGCGCAGCTGAAGGGAAAAACGCGCCCGTAACCCCGTATCCGCACAGCGGAAAGAATGGAAGGATTTCCGCGTCGTAGATAGAGAGGCCACGGTTAAGGCGGAGAGGCGGGAAACCATCGGGCGGTTGGGCGCGTAGCGGGCTATGGGAGAAAACACCATGACGGCATGGCTCGAGGAAATGAGGCAGACGTTGCGGCGGCTTTGGAAAGCGCCGGGTGTTGTGCTGGCGGTGATTGTGTCGGTAGGACTGGGCATTGCGGCGAACGCGACGATTTTTTCGATGGTTAGCAGGTTTGTTTTGAGCCCCGCGCCGGTGGGGGATCCGAATACGCTCGTGGCACTGCACACTACGACGCGAGGTGAGTGCTGCAATCATTTTTCGTGGCCGCTATTTAGCGATTTGCGCGACCAAGCCAAGTCATTTTCCGGGGTCTCGGCCTATCACGATCTCCTTCCAGCGTCCATCGGCGGCCATGGCGAGCCGGAACGGGTTTGGGGGCAGGCGGCGACGTCGAACTACTTTAACGTGGCGCAGCTTGGCATGACGCTGGGGCGAGGGTTCACTAGCGAAGAAGAACGAGTTCCCGTGATTGTGCTTGGCCATCGATTGTGGCAGAGGCGGTTTGGCGGGGACCCCTCGATTGTGAACAAGACGATATTGCTGTCGGGAAACCAATTCACTGTGGTTGGTGTTGCGCCGCCAGCGTTCCGAGGGATTGATTTGCCGCTCGATCCCGAATTTTGGGTGCCCCTTGGCAATCTTGATCAGTTGCTGCCGAAGACCAGCAACTATGAGTCGCGCGATTATCACTGGTTGGCTGTTGTAGGGCGCCTCGGGCCGGGTGTCACGCGCGCGCAGGCTGCCGCTGAACTTGGTGTGCTTGCGCAGCGTTTCGCGCAAGCGCATGCGGAATCGGAGAAGGATGGCGGGTTTCGGTTCGAGACAGCGGGATCGCTTTCACCGAGAGACAAGGCGGCGGTGATGATATTCCTTGGCGCGCTGGCGGTAGTCGTATTGTTAGTGCTGTGTATCGCCTGTGCGAACGTCGCGAATCTTCTTTTGGCACAAGCTTCCGGGCGGCAGCGCGAGATGGCTGTACGGCTTGCTGTGGGAGCAACGCGCGGGCAGTTGATGAGGCAGATGCTTACGGAAAGCGTCATGCTGGCGATTGGCGGCGGGTTGCTTGGAGTGGTGCTTTCGCTGTGGGCGACGCGGGCGCTTTCGACATTTCAGACGCCTGCGCCGGTGCCGCTTGATCTGAGCTTGAATGTTGACTGGAGAGTCTTGCTGTACACGTTCGCGGTCAGCGTGGGCAGCGGGTTGCTGTTCGGATTGGCGCCGGCGTGGGCTGCGTCGCGGACAATTCTATCGAGTGCGCTGAAAGGCGAGGACATGCTTGCGCGGCCTGGGCGGCGCTGGACATTGCGCAATGTGCTGGTTGTCGCGCAGATCGCCATGTCGCTGGTTCTGTTGTGCGCGACGGGACTTTTTTTGCGCAGCTTCGAGAGTGCGGCTGGAATCGACATTGGCTTTCGTTCGCAGGGGCTTCTGATGATGTCCGTCGATCCGCGAGAGCATGGGTATACGGCCGAGCGCACGGTGCAACTCCTCGGCCAATTGCGCGAGCGTGTTGCCGCGCTGCCTGGCGTTCGTTCGGCGGCGTGCACGGATGTTGCGCCACTCTCGTTGGGGAATCGGAGCGATGGGTTTAGTGTCGAGGGCCGGCCAGAGACGCTGGATTCGAATTCGACCGTCGATCTTTACATGGCGACAGCTGGGTATTTCGACACGATGGGGATTTCACGGATCGCGGGACGTGATTTCGCGAACGGAGGTGCGGCGGCGCCGAGGGTTGCAGTGGTCAACGAAGCGTTCGTTCGGCAGTTGTTCAAGAATGAGAATCCGATCGGGCAGCGCGTTTCGGGCGGCGGCGTGAGCTATCAAATTATCGGCATTGTGAGGAACGCCAAGTCACGGACGCTGGGCGAGCAGCAGAGGCCGGTGCTTTACCGATCGCTTGCGCAGAGTGTTGGCAGCGATCCGTCGTTCCTGGGATACACGGTGGTGGTTCGGTCGGCAGGTGATACGGCGGGATTGGCGAGCGCGGTGCGCGGCGAGATTCGCGCGTTGGAGCCGGCGCTGGCGGTCTTCAACATCGAAACCATGGAGGAACATTTACGCGGCGCGCTCTTTTTGCCGCGGTTGGCTGGGACTCTGTTCGGAGTGTTCGGAGTCGTGGGATTATTGCTGGCGGCGGTTGGATTGTATGGCGTGATGAGTTATTCGGTTAGCCGGCGTACGCGGGAGATTGGCATTCGGATGGCGCTGGGAGCGCAGCCGGCCGGAGTGAAGCGGCTGATCGTGTGGCAGGGAATGGTGCTGACGTTGATCGCCGTGGTGCTTGGATGGGGCGCGGCGTTTGCGGTGACGAACCTCTTCACAAGCATTTTGTATGGAGTTCGTCCGCATGATTTGTTGACTTTTACGGTTGTGCCAGTGTTTCTTGCGGGTGTTGCGTTTTTGGCCTGCTGGATACCGTCACGGCAGGCGGCTCGCGTCGATCCACTTGTCGCGCTGCGGTACGAATAGCGCTTTTACGGTTTCCCAACAATCTCGACATTTTGGGTTTTTGAACTTCCCATGCGCTTGACCCGAACTGGACGAGCACATACGCTGCGGATGCCTGACTATGGACAGAATTATGTTTGGGACGATCGCAGAGATCGCTGCGGGAATCCGCGAGAAGAAATTTTCGCCAGTTCAGGTTGTTGACGCGCACCTTAAACGAGCTGCGGCACTCCAGCCGAAACTGAATGCGTTCGTACACCTCGATGCAGAGGGAGCACGCCGGCAAGCGCGGGCGGCGGAGGCCGCGTTGATGCGCGGCGAACGAGTGGGGCCGCTGCACGGTGTGCCGTTGACGATCAAGAGTTGCGTCGACGCGGCGGGGTGGCCGACGCCGGCGGGTTCTTTGTTGCGGAAAGACTACGTGCCTCAGGGGGATGCACCTCTTGTGACCAGGCTGCGCGCTGCGGGAGCGATTGTTCTGGGAAATACAAATACGCCGGAATACTTGATGGCGTATGAGACCGACAATTCTTTGAGCGGAAGAACCAACAATCCTTGGAATCTCGAACGGTCGGCAGGCGGCTCTAGCGGCGGAGAGGCCGCGGCCATCGCGGCGGGTTGTTCGGCAGGCGGAGTAGGAAGCGATGGCGGCGGATCGATACGCGTGCCAGCGCATTTTTGCGGGATTTGCGGGTTGAAGCCAACGCCGGGACGGATTCCGGCGACAGGGCATTTCCCGGGTGGCGGAGGAGCGTTCGCATGGATCGGAGTCGTTGGACCGATGGCGCGGACGGTTGCGGACTTGCGCGCTCTGTTTGAAGTGACGGCAGGGCCAGATGAGGGTGACGCGCTTTCGGCGCCCGTGTCGGTGCGGGCGGTGAAAAAGGAAGATGTCGGGAAATTGCGGATTGGGATTTTGGAGGATGATGCGTTGGGGAAGGCCACGCCGGAAACTACAGCGGCGGTTGAGCGTGCAGCTAGGTTGTTGAGCGAACAGGGATTCGCCGTGGAGACGAAGCGATTGAACGGACTCGATCGAACGATTGAATTGTGGTGGTATTTTTTTGGACCGGTGATCGCGAACATTATTAGGGAAGGCGCCGTCGGCCAAGACGAGATGATGAGTCCAATGCTGCGTGAGTATGTTCGGTTGGCTACGGCCGAGATGGAATTGACTTACGACGGCTTCCTGAAGGCTTGCGGAGAGCGCGATCGTTTGCGCGAGGAAATTCTACGGCAAATGGTGGAGGTAAAGGTTTTGTTGTCGCCGGTGTCGGCTGGGCCGGCGTTTGGGCATGGGGAGGGGAACTGGCGAAGCGGCGCGAAAGAAAACTATCGAGACACCATGCGGCATTCGCAGTGGCTAAATCTGGCAGGATTCCCCGGCGTCGCGGTACCGGTTGGAATGTCGCGCGAAGGATTACCGATCGGCGTCCAAGTCATCGGCCGACCTTATGAAGATGAATTGGTGCTGGCGGTGGCAGAGACGATTGAGCGCGGGCGCGGTCCGTGGCAGGCGCCAAGCATTTAGGGCTGCGGCTGCTTCAACTCGGGATTAGGCACGGGCGCATCACCGTACTTTTCCCTTTGTTTGTTTAGGCTGGCATCGACCAGCTTTCTGGACGTGGCGAGTTCGGTTTGGGCTTCCTCGCGGCGGCCGAGGCGGAGAAGGACTTGGCCGCGAACGAAATGGACGTTTTGATTGTCGGGGACGAGCTTTTCGGCGGCGTCGAGGGCGGTGAGGGCTTCGCGGTTTTTTCCTTGGCGTTGATAGAGGCGGCCCAACGCCAGGAGCGAAGCGGGTTGGCGGGGATTGTAGCGCAGGGCTTCGCGAAAGGAATGTTCGGCTTCGTCGTCTTTTTGTATTTGTAGGTAGAGCAGACCAAGTTGTTCGTAGTTGTCCGGCAGGTCTGGTTCGATCGCGATGTCTTTTCGGAATTCGGCTTCGGCGCGGTCGTTATCCTGCTTCCTGTTGTAGGCGAGTCCAAGACTAAAATGTACGAACGGCAATGTGGAATTCGCGGAGGCGGCGAGTTCCAGCTCGGAGATGGCTTTGTCCATTTCTTCGCGGTTGAGGTAGGCTTTGCCGAGGATGAGGTGAAATTCGGGAGTTTGGCCGCCGACTTCAACCAGACGGCTTAACGCTTTTTCGTCGAGGTCGTTTTTTCCGGCGTTGTGCGCGGCGATGTCGAGGACGTAGAGGTAGGTGAAATCGTTGGACATTTTGGGCCAGAGTGGCTCGAGCACGGCGACAGCGTCGTTGTAATGCTCGGTGAAGACATGGCACAAGCCGAGGAGATAGCGGGGTTGTTGGGAATCGGGTTGGTCGCGGACGACGGAGGCGAGAGGTGCGACGGCGCCGGCGTAGTCGCCGCGGCGATATTTTACGAGGCCGATGTTGAGGCGAATGCCGGACATTTTGGGTTCGAACTTTTCGGCTTTTTGCAGGAGCGTGAGCGCGTGATCCCACTGTTTGCGGCGCATGGCGATGACGCCGAGGTTGGCGTAAGCGGCGCCTGATTGTGGGTCCGCGGAGAGAACGCGCCGGAAAGCTGCTTCGGCTGCGGCCAAATCACCGGATTGGAGGGCGGTTTGGCCTTGTTCGAACGCGGCTTGTGGGTCGATGGCAGAGGTGTGGCTCGCGCGACTTGTGGCGTCTGGAGCGGATTGTTGCGACGGGGGATGGGAGGAGCCGTTCGAACGCGGCGGAACAAGGAAGATGCAGAAAGCAGCCATTAAACCGATTGAGAGCAGATTCGTGAGACGCGTACGGATGGGAGAAGACATCGTCTCGTAGTGTCCAGCAGGGGACGAAGTAATTCAAGCGCAGAGCGGCGGGCAGCGGCGGAAGGAGACCGGACGGGACCCCTGGGGTATCAAGAAGAGTGAAACGCGATTTTCAGCTTGACACAAACACGGCAATGCTTTATTAATCCGATTTAATAAGTGAGATTGGGTGCGTTTCTAATCGTCGAGTGGTGGGGGCGGTGTGCGATGAGACGCCTTTTGCGAGCGATTTTCATAGGGGTGCCCGCTGCTGCAGGTGTGCTAGTGCCCTCACTCGGCTGGATTCCATATCAAGAAGATCGGGAGGTCACAAAGTGAAAGAACAGCGGAATTCGTTTTATCGTACCCACATTGTGAAGAATCTGGCGGGAGCGGCGCGAGTGCTGCTCGGCGCGACGCTGGCGATGCTGTGCATGGCGATGGTGGCGAAAGCGCAAGATACGGGATACCTCAGCGGGACCGTGACGGACAAGTCCGGAGCGGCGGTGGCGGGCGCGGCTGTGGTGGTTTCCAGCACGAACGGCAGCGCGACACATATAACAACCACGAATGGAGACGGCGCGTACACCGTCGCGGGATTGCCGGGCGGCACCTACGATGTTGCAGTGACCGCGACCGGATTCCAGAAATTCACGGCTCAGAAAGTGGTGCTGGACGTGGCTGAGAAACGCCGCATCGATATCCAGTTATCCGTCGGAACGGTCAGTTCGGAAGTCGTTGTCACCGGCGATAGCATCGCTCAGGTGTCAACGGAATCCTCGGAGATTAGCTCGACTATCACGGGCACGCAGATTGCCGAACTCGAGCTTAACGGTCGCAACTTCACGCAACTCGTCAACCTTAGCCCTGGCGTGGTCAGCCAGCAATTCGCGAACACGGGCACGGATGACGGTGTGGTAGGTATTTACGGCAACGTCTCTTTCAGTATTAATGGCGGTCGCAGCGAGTACAACAATTGGGAACTCGACGGTGGCGACAACATGGACAACGGCTCCAATGCCACGCTGAACGTATACCCCAATCCAGAAGCCATCGCGGAATTCAAAGTTCTCACCTCCAGCTACGGCGCGCAGTACGGCCGCAACGGTTCCGGCACGGTAGAAGTCGAAACGAAATCGGGCGGCCGTTCCTTCCACGGTAGCGCTTTCGAATACAACCGGAATGAATTCTTCAAGGCGAAATCCTGGGCTGAAGGTGAATGCACAACTTGCAAGAAGGCACCCTATAAGAAGAACGATTACGGGTACACCATCGGCGGGCCGGTTTACATCCCCCATTTTTACAATAACGACAAGAAAAAGACGTTCTTCTTCTTTTCCCAGGAATGGCGCAAGGAAAAGGTTTCGAGTACGATCCTTCAAAACGTGCCCTCGGATGCTGAGCGCGGCGGCAATTTCACGGATCTGTGCCCAGCCATCCCGACCGGGCAGATGACCACCAGCTTCTATCGCGACCCGAAAGTAGCGCCAACGGGCACTACAGTATTTCCTGACTGTCCTTCCACCGGACCGGGAGCAACACAGAATACTTTCACAACTTTTTCGAACAACAGTATTGGCACGCCGGCTGGCGTTGGTCAGGCGCTCCTCGCAATCATACCGGGTCAGAATACTTCGGCCAATGGCTTCCCGGCGGTTAATGAAACCATTTCAAGCCCCACCACCTGGCGGGAACAACTCATCCGTGTGGATCATAACCTCTCGGATAAATACAGTTTGACCTTCCGTTACATTCATGATTCCTGGCAGACGGTGACACCGAATCCGCTTTGGGGCAATGGAAGCAGTTTCCAGAACGTCACGACCGACTTTGTGGGTCCTGGAACCGCCTTTTTAGCGCGCATGAACGCGAATATTACCCCGACGCTTCTCAACGAGTTCGTGGCCAGCTACACCGCCGACCATATTTTCCTGACAGCCGTTGGGCCGGTGGGACTCCCATCCGGCTTTGCTATGGGCTCACTTTTCAACAATGGGTTCGGTGGGAAGCTTCCTGCCATTTCACTTGGAACCAACAATGCTTATGGCGGCGGTTTTACCTCTGATACGGGCTATTTCCCCTGGAAAAATTCCAATCCTACCTACACTTACCGGGACAATATAACCAAGATTCTGGGCAAGCATACTTTCCAGTTTGGCGCTTATTTTGCCTTTGCCCAAAAGAACGAAGGTAACTCCCCCTACATTCAAGGCATCCTGACTTACCAATCCACCGCGTCCATCAGCACCGGCAACGCTTTCGCTGACCTGCTTCTGGGAAATATCTCAAAATACCAACAAACAAGTGCATCGACGCAGTACTACAATCGCTACAAAATCGTCGAACCCTACTTCCAGGACGACTGGCGCATAACGAAACGCCTCACCTTGAATCTTGGATTGCGTGTAAGCCTATTTGGCACATACCGCGAGCGCTACAAGCAAGCCTTTAGCTTTGATCCCGCCGCTTACGTGGCAACCAACGCCCCCGCGGTTGACCCCAATAGCGGAGTCCTGATCGCTGGGGCCGGCAATCCCTTCGATGGCATCGTTCAATGCGGTGGGAAAGGCGGCACTTCCGCGATTCCTGCAGCCACTCTCGCCGAATTCCCGAACGCTACCGTTGGTTCCTCTTCTAACGCGGGCTGCTTGACAGGACACCTTTTCAATCCTGCTCCTCGCATCGGCTTTGCCTTCGACCCCAAGGGCGACGGCAAGATGGCCATCCGTGGGGGCTACGGCATCTTCTACGAACATACCAACGGCAACGAAGGCAACACAGAGTCTCTTGAGGGTTCGGCGCCTTTGGTGCTCACGTCCTCACAGAACAACATCGTTGGCTACGGCAACATCGGTGCAGGCGGAGGTCTGCTCTTTCCTCTCGCGCCTGTTTCCATACCGGACAAGGCCGTATGGCCTTACATGCAGCAGTGGAACCTGAACGTTCAGAAAGAGCTTCCTGCCCACATCGTCGTGTCGCTCGCCTACGTCGGAAGCAAAGGCACGCATTTGACACTGCTCAACAATGCTAACCAAATTCTTCCTGTGCCCGCTTCCGCCAATCCCTACAAAGTCGGAGAAGCAATCGGCGCCAATGACTGCAGCACTCTCACCACACCAAGCGGCGTGCCTGTAACCGGGCAGGCGCTGGTGAACCTCAACGTTTTCTGCGGAAACGGCTCGATCGATGCGCTACGCACCAATTTTCCGGGTTACGGTAATATCAACACACTACGGGACGCCGCGGATTCTAGCTTCCATTCCTTCCAATTCGGGGCCAAGCGCACCGTCGGTGATCTAACGCTGAGCGTGGCGTACACCTACAGCCACTCGATTGACGACTCTTCGGACCGTTCCGACAACGCGTTCCTCAATGCTTACAACCTTGCCATCAACCGAGCCAGTTCCAATTTCGATGTGCGCCATAACGCGGAATTTAGCTATGTTTATTCCATACCGCTCTTTAAGGGCGCGGGCATGGCTCACAACATCCTGGGCGGCTGGCAGGTTTCCGGCATCACCGTGGCCCAGACTGGCATACCCTTCAACATATTCACAAACACCGACAATGCTGGCGTAGCGAACGGCGCTGCAAATAACGGCGGCAATGCCCATCCCGATTTGGTGGGTAACCCTGGTGCGCCCGCCGCCCCAAGCTCCAGCCGCGGTCCACTAGCCTTCAACCCCGCAGCTTTCGCGGCTCCCCGAGGACTCACCTTCGGCACTCTCGGACGCAACGCACTAAATTTGCCCGACCATGTCAATTTCGACTTTGGCCTGTTCAAGAATTTCGCGATTCGTGAGAAGGCCGGCTTCGAATTCCGCTGGGAAACGTTCAACATCTTTAACCACACCGAATACAGCGGCATTAGTTCAACTTTCACACCCGGCTCCACCACCTTCCTGCATTTGAACGCCACGCACGATCCGCGGCGAATGCAGTTCGGGTTGCGGTTCTACTTCTAACGGGAACTGGAATGAGGATGGCGGCGCCTTTTTTTCTGAGCGCCGCCCTTTTTTTTGGATAAGTGCCATCACTTTTTTGTATACTCGCTCCGCTTATTAAGGAGGAGTGAAAACACCATGAAACGCCGAACATTTATAGAGACGTCGATTGTAGCGGCGGCAGTATTTGCGGCGCGGCCCACTTGGGCCGCCGAGAGCGAGCGCCAGATCAAGAAGGTGGGACTGCAGCTGTACACCGTTCGCGGAGAATTAAAAAAGGATTTCGACGGGACGATAGGGAAGGTCGCTGCGACGGGATACAAAGAAGTAGAGTTCTTCGGAGGGGAATACGGTGGGCATTCTCCGAGGGAAGTCCGGACGCTGCTTGACAAGAACGGTCTGGCATCGCCGTCGGCTCACATTAATTACGATGTGATCGAGAACAAGTGGCCGGAGACGCTGGTGGCGGCGCACGTCATCGGGAACGAGTACCTCGTGTGCCCGTGGATTGACGAAAAGCAGCGAACCGCCGATGGCTACAAAAGGGCGTCGGAACTGTTCAACAAGGCGGGCGAAGCCAGCCAAAAGGCGGGAATCCAGTTCTGCTATCACAATCACTCTTTTGAATTTGCACCGTCGGGTGCAACGGGAGGGAAACTTTTGTACGACCTGCTGCTCGAACAAACCGACCCAAAGCTAGTGAAGATGGAAATGGATTTGGGATGGATCAGTGTGGCGGGGAAAGATCCCGTGAGCTATTTCGAGAAGTATCCAGGTCGCTTTCCGATGGTTCACGTCAAGGATTACGTGAACGACCCCAACTCGACGAGCAGTTACGCTGGAGCGACCGGCTCGGTTGAATTTAAAGGGCGGCTTGCCGATGTCGGGAAGGGAATAGTCGATTGGAAGCGGATTTTCGCGCAGTCGGAAAAGGGCGGCATCAAACACTATTTCGTCGAGAATGACGACGCCAAGACGCCATTCGAGGACATCAAGATCAGCTACGACTATTTGAGCGGCCTGCGCTTCTAATCGCGGCTGGTTGTACTGGGGGAAATCAACATGCGAAAAGCGGCTGCGGTCCTGACCGGCGTTGTGGCTGGCGCTTTTCTGTTGCTGGCGGCGCGTGCGCAGACGCCGGCGTGGAAACAGCTTTTCAACGGCAAAGACTTGACGGGCTGGAAGCACGTCGGACCGGGCGACATGACCGTTGAGGACGGTTTGATTCGCACGCACGGCGGAATGGGATTGCTCTATTGGACGGCGGGAAAGATGGCGAATTGCCGGATTCGCGTGGTCTACAAGATGCGCGACTTCAACGACAATTCGGGCGTGTTCATCCGCATTCCGATCGAGCCGCGGGAACCGTGGATGCCGGTGCACTACGGATACGAAGTGCAAATCGACAATCATCCCGAGACTTCAAACGAAGATGAATATCACATCACCGCGGCGCTCTATTCGCTGACAAAGCCGTTGGCCAAACCCGGAAAACCTGGCCCCGAGTGGAACACGATGGAAATTACGCTCGATGGCCCGCACACGACGGTGATGCTGAATAGCGTGAAGGTGACCGACTACACAGAAGGCCAGCCTGTTCCAGAGCGAAAATTCGATTTCGAGCCACAACGCGGCAGGCGGCCTGACGAAGGCTACATCGGATTGCAAAACCACAGCGACAACGACATCGTGTTCTTCAAAGAAGTCAGCGTGCAAGCTTTGCAGTAACGGCTTTAGAAAGACGAAAGACAGAGTCAAACCGGGAGGATGTGATGAGCAAGAATCAGTTTTCGCGTCGTCGGTTTTTACAGAGCACGGCCGGGGCTACAGGCGCGCTGGCGGCTGCTCCGAGCATCTTCCTGAAGCCGGAATATATTCCGTCGGCGCTGGAAGCAGTTGCGCCGAGCGACCGGCTGCGCTTCGGTATCATCGGGATCGGAATGCAGGGCTCCGGCTTGCTGGCGGCTGCCGTCCAGTTGCCGGGGGTAGAATGCGTAGCGGCTTGCGATTTGTATGACGGGCGGCACACTCTGGCGCAAGAAATTGTCGGGAAGCCCATTCCGACGACGCGGCGCTATCAGGAATTGCTGGATAACAAGGAGATTGATTGCCTTATCGCGGCGGTGCCGGATCATTGGCACAAGCAGGTGGTGGTGGACGCGGTGAGCGCGGGCAAGGACATTTACTGTGAAAAGCCGATGTCGCATTCTGCGGCGGACGGTTTGGCGATGGTGGCTGCGGCGCAGAAAACGGGACGCATCGTGCAGATTGGTTCGCAGCGCGTGAGTTCGGTGATTTGCGCGAAGGCCAAGGAAATGATCTCCCAGGGAGTCATTGGAACTCTTACGCTCGTGGAAGGTTCGCTTGGGCGCAACGATCCCACCGGTGCGTGGGAGTATCCGCCTCCACCGGATCTTTCTCCGTCGAATCTGGATTGGGATACCTGGCAGGGAACGGTGCCCAAAGTATCTTTCAATCCGAAGATTTTTGCGCGTTGGCGCTGCTGGAAGGAGTACGGGACGGGACTCGCGGGTGATCTGCTTGTGCATCTTGTCAGCGGAATGAACTTCATGCTGGGTTGGAATGCTCCGCCGAAGAAAGCCATGTCGCTCGGCGCGATTCTGCGCTTCCCGGATGGGCGCAACATGCCCGATGTGCATGCCACGCTGTTTGACTACGGAAGCGCGCCGGTGTACCTGCGGCTGAATCTGGGATGTGAGACTCCGGAGATTTATCGCTTCCAAGGCTCGAAGGGAATTTTGGAAGTCACCGAATTTGCCATCAATTACTATCCGCAGACGGGCGAGGATCAGGGGCCGAGTTACTACACGTCTGGCTATCCGCAGAAAATGCGCGATGCCTATGTGGCGGAATGGCGTAAGGAGCATGATCCTGTTCCCGGAAAAGAGCCGGTTCTGGAAGGCTATACGTATCGCGGCGACTCCTGGGATGATGAGAAGCCGCATCTTTGGAGATATTTCCAGGGCGTCAAGAACCGCCAGCAGGTTACCGAAGACGCCGTTTTTGGCCACAACGCCGCGCTGGCGTGCCATATGTCCAACGAATCGTACTTCCGGACCAGCGCGGTCGCGTGGGACGCGGCATCCGGCACGATCAAAACCGCCTAGAAGAGCCAACAAAAGGGCCGTACCTCCGGCCAGTTATGACTGGGCCGCAGCGCAACTTCCGCTGCCGTACTGGGTTTTACAATCTAGGTGTTCAAGCGAGGAGAGTTGCAAATGCGCAAAAGTCATATTGCTGGATTGGTTTTGCTCGCCCTAGGGATGGTGCTTATGCCGGCTCGGTCGTCGGCGCAGATTAGCGTCGGCGTGGCAGTGCACATCGGTCCTCCAGCGCTGCCAGTGTACGAACAGCCGATCTGTCCGGGTGCGGGTTATCTTTGGACGCCCGGCTATTGGGCGTATGGCGCCGATGGTTATTACTGGGTGCCTGGCACGTGGGTCATGGCGCCAACGGTCGGGTTTCTTTGGACGCCGGGCTATTGGGGTTGGGGCGGCGGCGGGTACTTTTGGCACGCCGGTTATTGGGGGCCGCACGTCGGATTCTACGGCGGGATTAATTATGGATTTGGCTACGGCGGAGTGGGGTTCTTTGGCGGACGGTGGAATGGCGGTGTGTTCGCTTACAACACCGCGGTGATGCATGTGAACACCACGGTGATTCACAACACCTATGTGGATCGCACGGTGATCAACCACGTTACCGTGAATAATCACGTGAGCTACAACGGAGGGACTGGCGGAATCTCCGCCCGGCCAACGCCTGCCGAAACGGCTGCTGAGCATGAGCATCATATTGCTCCAACATCAATGCAATCGCAACACGAGCACGCCGCGAGCACCAATCGGGCGCTGCTGGCTTCGGAGAATCATGGCAAGCCGGCTATCGCTGCAACTGCGAAACCGGGGGAGTTTACAGGGCATGGAGTCGTGGCCGCGAGAGGAACAACTTCGCACACCCTTTCGCCAAACGGCACGAACGGGCATCCAAACAATGCCGCCGATCTTCACAAGACAGACCGTCCGGCTACCTCGCATACGGGAAGCACGGGGTCTAATACGGCGCACACGAATACTCTCAATGCTGCTCATGGGAATAGTTCTGCCAACGGCGTGCCGAAGAGTCAGGCGCATACACAGAACAAACCTCAGATGCAGAACAAGCCTCAGGTGGAAAGTAAGCCGCCTAAGGAAGGCAAGCCACACTAAGATCCGTTCGAAACAGGAAAGAGAATTGCTCCAGGCGCGCGATGGCGGGCCTGGAGCAATTTTTATTTAGGATTCCGGCAGCGGAGGGCAGCCGGGGAATTCGCGCAGGGCGGTGTTGCCGATGTATTGCAAATCCGCGATGCCGATCTTGCTGGTGTAGAAACCGTCGCAGGTGAGCCTGCGCAAGAATGCGAAGAAAACTACGCCCGGGCTTAGGGTGAGATCCTGTTTCACGTTTTTGCGGAAAGCGATCAGGTCCAGAACCTCTTTGCGTTGTTCCGGGCTGCAATCCAGAAACACATTCGAATAGCGGTCGGAGCAGTAGCTGTCCAGCCACTGGAGCCCTCCACCGAGGGTGAGCTGGTACTCTTCATTTTCACTGGTGAGGAGGTCGATGAATTCCGGAGCGCCGGCTTCCACGGCGCCTCCGGATTTTTCGTCTTTCGGGATAATGGTGTCGCACAGCGTGGTAAGCATCTCGTACTGGTGGGGAGATAAGAATTTCGGGACGTATTTCCCCGCAGACGAGGAGGACTTTTCATTGTGGACCACTTGGTGAGCGTATTCCGCGGCTTTTGCCGGGATCACCTGCAGCACGGAGCCGCTTACGGCGCCTACGGCCAACGTTTTTAGGATGTCGCGCCGCGTCACGGAGGATTCGCTCATAGTTCGTTCTCCCGGTGGTTCCCTGGCTAGGACTTGCGTGTCTACAAGTTGCCTTTCTTGGCTTCGTCGAGCAGGTATTCGGACGCGCGCCACGCCAGCGCCATAATCGTAAGCGTCGGATTCTTATCGGGGTTGGTGACTAGCGGCGCGCCATCCATGACGAAAACATTTTTCACATCGTGGGACTGGCAGTAGGCGTTCAGGACGGCGGACTTGGGGTCGGCGCCCATGCGTGCGGTGCCCACCTCGTGGATGATTTTCCCCCCCTCGGCAATCCCGAAAGGATGTTGACCACTGATGGGAGTCTTGGTTTTGTATTCGCCGCCGGCCGCTTCGATGATGGCGCGAAAAGTTTCCTGCATGTCCTGGGCCTGGCGCAATTCGTATTCGCTCCACTTGAAATGAAAGCGCAGGACGGGAATGCCCCATTTGTCGACAACGATTGGGTCGATCTCGCAGTAGGTGTCCGGATTGGGAATCATTTCGCCACGTCCGGAGAGGCCGATACCGATGCCGTAGACTTGCCTTGCGCGCTTCTTCAGAGTGGCGCCGTAACCTTCTTCTTCGTGCAAGAGATCATTGAACTCGCCGACGCCGGGCATTTCGCGGCCGCCGCCAAATTCGATGTGATAGCCGCGTGGAAAATCATTCTTGCGGTCGAACTTCCACCAGGGGATGTACATGTGCATACCGCCGACGCCATCGTGATTGTGCGGTGGCATTTTTTCGAGCTGCGGAATGATGCCCCAGCCGTCGCTGCCGACGGAATCGGTGAGGTACCTGCCGACGGCACCCGAGGAGTTGGCGAGCCCGTTGGGGAATTGCGCGGATGTGGAGTTCAAAAGCAAGCGCGCGGACTCGCAGGCGCTTGCCGCCAGAACGACAGCGCGAGCACTTACCCGTTTCTCGGTACGAGTGGCTTTATCAATGTAGGAGACGCCCTCGGCTTTGCCATCTTTTCCGAGAAGGACTTCGCGCGCCATCGCTCCGGTGACCATCGTGAGCTTGCCAGTCTTCATCGCGGGGGGGATCATCACCTGGCTGGAGCTGAAGTTTGAGGCGGTGACGCAGCCGCGGCCGCATTGGCCGCAATAGTGGCACGCAAGACGGCCATTCACGGAGCGCGTCAAGATAGCAAGCCGCGAAGGAATGCAAATAATTCCGATCTTGTCGCAGGCTTTCTTGACGATGAGATCCGTGCAGCGCGGTTTCGGCGGCGGGAGAAACATTCCATCAGGAGCGCTCGAAACGTTCTCGCGAGTGCCGAAGACACCGATGTAGGATTCCACTTTGTCGTAATAAGGCGCCAGGTCGTCGTAAGTGATCGGCCAATCGTCGCCCAAACCGTCCCGCGTGCCGGACCTGAAATCGATGGGGGCGAAACGGAGCGCGATGCGGCCCCAGTGATTCGTGCGGCCGCCAACGATGCGCGATCGGAACCACTGGAAGTTTGATCCCGGCGCGGAGGTATACGGTTCGCCCTCAATGTCCCAGGCGCCGTTGGGAGCTAGGAATTCGCCAAAGTTTTCTGCGGCGTGCCCTCCGACACCGACCCCGCGATGAGGTAATTCATAGGGCCACATCAGCATCTTGAAGTCTTTTTCGGGAGTGACTGGCGGCCCGGCTTCGAGCAAAACCACGTTGAGCCCGCCTTCGGTCAGGACCTTGGCGGCAGTGCCGCCTCCGGCGCCGGAGCCGATGACGCACACGTCATACATTTTTGGCGAGCGAATCACTTGAGACATTTAGTCGACCCCTGATTACAGCTCGTTTTGCTTCATTTGCGTAACGGCAAAATCGCAGGCGCGGGCCGTCAAGGCCATGTACGTTAACGAAGGATTGACGCAAGCGCTCGAAGCCATGCAAGCTCCGTCGGTCATGAAAAGATTCTTTGCGTCGTGCGCCTGATTGTGTTCGTTCAGGACGGAAGTCTGCGGGTCGCGGCCCATTCGCGCTGTTCCCATCTCGTGGATCCCGAGTCCCGGCGGTGTAGGCTTCTGAAACACGGAGATTTCCGTGGCACCCGACGCGGCGAGAATCTCCGCCGCCTGGACAGCAATGTCCTTGGACATGGCCAATTCGTTATCACCCCAAGCGCAGTGAATTTTCAGCGTAGGGACGCCCCAAGCGTCGACTTTTCCCTTTTCAATTTCGACATAGTTGTTGTGATTCGGGAGGCATTCGCCGAAACCATTGAGACTCATGTGCCACGGACCTGGCATCTTCAGCGCGTTCTTGAATTCCGGGCCTAGACCGACCATCGACGCGCCGCGGGACCAGCCCTCGCGGCTACCGCCGCCCTGGTAGCCATATCCACGCAGAAAATCCGGCTGCTTAGTTTTTACGTTTCTGAAGCGTGGAACGTAAATGCCATTGGGGCGGTTGCCGAAGGGCATCTTGTCTTCATGGCCTGGCATCCTTCCGCTCGCGCCAGCACCCATGTGATGGTCCATCAAGTTGTGGCCAAGCTCGCCACTGCTGTTGGCGAGCCCGTTGGGGAACTCAGGAGTGTCGGAATTGAGAAGAATACGAGTGGACTCGAGAGTGGAAGCGCAAACAAAAAAGACGCGAGCCTTGAATTCAAGGGAGCTTTTGGTCTGCGCGTCAATGACCTTAACCCCGGTGACGCGGCGCGTAGCCGAATCAAAATTCAAGCTGTGAACGACGCTATAGGGACGGATGGTAAAACGCCCGGTTTTTATCGCGGCCGGTAGAGTCGAACTCAAGCTGCTGAAATAGGACCCGGTGATGCAGCCACGGTGGCAGACGCCGCAATAGTGGCAGGCTGCGCGTCCTTTGTGAACACGCGTGAGAACGGCCGACCGTCCTATGGTCATCATGCGGTCGTCGAAATGATTGGCGAGCGCTTCGCGGACGTCCTGCTCGACGCACGTCATTTCCATCGGTGGGAGGAATTTTCCGTCGGGCAATTGCGGTAGCCCTTCGGCCTGGCCGCTGATGCCGGCGAACTCTTCGACATAGTCGTACCAAGGCGCGATGTCCTTGTAGCGGATGGGCCAATCTGTGGCGGTGCCTTCTCTTAAGTTGGCTTCGAAATCGAGATCGCTCCAGCGGTAGCTCTGACGTCCCCAGGTAAGGGATTTTCCCCCAACTTGCCGGCCGCGAATCCAGGCAAAATGTTTACCTTCCTCGCAAGAATAAGGATTGTCTGCGTCGCTGACGAAAAACTTATTGGAGTACTCATCGCAGGCGTAATAACACTCGCGCTGAATCGGCTGGGTGGCCATGCGCTTAACGTGATCATCCCAGCCGCGGTACCTGAGCTCCCAAACCGGCGTGTGCTCGACATAGTCGCGCTCTGGAACGACGCTCCGTCCCGCTTCCAGGACGAGAGTATTGAGGCCTTTTTCGGTGAGCTCTTTCGCCGCCCACCCACCGGTAATTCCCGAGCCGATAATGATTGCGTCGTAGGTATTGGCCGCCATGGGAGTCTCCCTATGCCTTTTTCTCAGCCGCCACCGGCACGCAACCGTGCTGTGCGCCGGGGATTATTTGCAGACCGAGTTCGCGGCTAAAGCCAACTTCGGAGGTGTAGTAGCCGTGGAGCGTGATGCCTTTGAACACAGTAAAAAAATTGCCTCGCAGTTGCGTGTCCCACTCGGGGATGGTATTGCCGTGACGCGCCGAGCGGCGGGAGCCCATGCCGACGGCTTCATCCAAGGCCCGCAGCAAGGTGAGTTGCTGCGCGGGAGAAGCGTCGACAAAGTCCTTTCCATACAATTCGTTGCTCTGTTTGTCGACGCCGGCGAGGCCGGTAAGAAAATTGTTGCGGTCCTCCTCGGTGGCCCATTCCGTGAGGATGACGTCGATGAATTCATTGACGCGGGCGCCCTTGGCGCCCGGTGTGTCGGTTTCGGGAATGATCATTTCGCTCATAAGAACAACCGTGGCATTTTGGTGCGGATTGAGCGTGCGCATTGCGTATCCGGACGCGGGATGTGCTTGCTGAAAAAAGGCCAAGAGCTCGGGAGCAGCAGCCGTGGCAACTGCACCCGTCGCAAGAAGTTTCAAGGCATCACGGCGTTGCATAGAACCTCCCTAATTGCTTTTCTTCCGCCTCATCATCCTTCGAGAATCTCTTTCCGAACGTTCTTCAGGACGTACGCGGCGCGCTCGACCCCCACCTCGCCGGAAAGGATGGGATCTTCATTCTCGATGCTGAGGATGCCTTCGTAGCCGATGTCCATGTACGCCTGCACTACGGACTTCCACAGGCTCGCGCTGTGCCCGTAGCCGACGGCGCGGAAAGTCTCCGAAGCCAGGCCGAGATCGCTGGTTGCAAAGGCAAAATTCAAGACGCCATATTTCGCGACATTGTCCGGATAAAAAACCGTGTCCTTCATGTGGGCATGATAAATCAGACCTTGCTTGCCCAGGAAATGAATCACTTCGACGGGATCGCAGCCTTGCCAGAAGAGATGGCTCAGGTCGCAGTTTGCGCCGATCTCTTCGCCTACGGCTTCACGGAGTTTCAGAAGGGTTCGCGGATTGTAGACCACGAAGTTGGGGTGCATTTCCAGTGCGATGCGATGCACACCGTGTTCGCGAGCGAATTTCGTGGCTTCTTTCCAATAGGGAATGACTTTTTCCTTCCACTGCCAATCCTGCATTTCGGCGTATTCCGGCGGCCAGCGATAGGTGATCCAGTTTGGCTGCGCATCCGACGCCGTGCCCCCGGGGCAGCCGGAAAAGCCAACTATAACCTTTACGCCCAGACGCTCGGCGAGAAGGACCGTTCTGCGAAAGCTCTCGGCGTCGCGGGCGGCATGTTTTTCGTCGGGGTGAACGGGATTGCCATGGCAGCTCAGCGTGGCCACGTGAATGCCCCGATCCTCAAATTTTTTCTGCCAGGCCTTGGCCTTGGCGGGGTCGGCAAGAAGTTCCTCCACCGGGCAGTGATGCGTGCCTGGATAACCGCCAGTGCCGATCTCCATCGCTTCAAGACCGAGGGCGCTCACCTTCTCAAGCATCTCGTCCAGGGAAAACTTGTCGTAGACCGGGTCGAAGACGCCGATGGGGATGTTGCGCTTCGTTCGGGAGGAAGGCGTCGATTGCTTCCGCGACGCGGGAGCCGCCCCCGCCATGGCTTCCTTCATATGGACTCCCCCGGGAACCGCCGCAGCCAACAGGCCTCCGCCGGTCGCGGCGAGGAATTGCCTGCGGTCAACCGATTTACTAACTCGCGAGCTGCGCATGCCGAACCCCCCGAAGTGGCCTTCCCGCTCTGGCCAAACTACGACCCGCGGCATTATACGCCTCCTGAGGGGGAGAGGAAGTCACAAAATCGTTTTGGTGGACACGAATGAAGGGAAAATGCGCTTTGAAAAAGGCGAACAAATACTCCGTGGCTCGAGCCAGTCGCAAACCATGCGCAATGGGGGTTAGGGCTTCTTGCGTGCTAGTGTATCCAGAGCCGGGATGGAAACAGCGGCCGTCACCACGCGTTCGGCAGGCATCTGTCGATTTTGAAGCGCGTCGACGAGCATTTCAATCGCCTGGCCGGCGTTGGGAGGAACAAAGACGGTGGCAGCGAGCAGTCCACTGCGCACCCAGGATTGGCCTGTTTTAGGCAAGCCATCGCAGCCTGTGAACGGCAGCCCGAGCCATCTTTCGCGTTCATCCTCGTTCGTCAATTCCTTGAAGGCATCCCGAGCGCCCATGGCCATGGAGTCATCTTGCGCGGAAATGAGGTCGATGGCCGCTCGCTGAGAGGTTGTCAGCTTCAGCCAGGAGCGCACGGCTCGTTGCGCACTTTCCTGGGTCCACTGGGCCTTGAGCATGATCACCTGGACGCCGGGCGGTTTGGTCTCCTGCATTCCGGCGGTGCGATCTTGAGCGGCGGAATTCTCCGAAGGTCCTTGAATATAGAGAGCGGCACCGCCCCCGCGCAGCAGTGCGGCCATCTGCCGCCCCTGGATGCGGCCGATTTCGACATGGTCCGAACTAATGGCGAAGACGGGCGCCGCCGCCGTCTTGCGCAGTTCCCCAATGTAGCTCGCATCGCGATTCAGGATTACCCAGCCGATTCCCGCGCTTACGGCGGCCTTCGCCACTTGCGGCAGCGCCGTGCCGCCCACGGGTTCAAAAATAACGGCGTCCGGCCGCAACTCCTTCGGCGCTTGAACGCCCTTCAGGAGTTGCGTGCTCTGGTTGATGGCGTCGTTTTGCGCGTAGACAATCTGCACGTCTACGCCGGTTTTGCGCGCGGCTTGCTCTGCGGATTCCGACTGCTCGATTTGGTAGTCGTTATCGTCGGTTGTAAGAGCAACCAGGAATTTAAGTTTTTTCATTCTCGTCTCAGTATGGATAATTCTATTGCAACATAAAAAATGTCCGCTAAGCCCCGCATCCTGCCGGATTGGTGCCTAGCCCGCCACTCTGCGACTTCTGATCACCTTCCCCGGCGCGATAACTCAGCCGGCTGGCGCTTTAGGAACTCGTCGAGCGCCGCGCCGAGACGTTCGAGACCGGCGCGCAAGCCTCGAGTGTCGCCGCCAATGCCAATCCGGAAATGCTGCGGCATTTCAAAGAATGTGCCAGGCACCACCGTCGTTTCGTACTTTTCGCGCAGCAATCTGATAAATGCTTCTGGATCGCCATGGGCGAGGCGGGGGAAAAACACCGTCCCCGCGGGCGGGCGGAAGCATTCGAGGTCGCGCCGCGAATCGAGGAAGCCATCGACTACGGTGCGATTGGTGGCCAGGAGGGATCGCGCCCGCTCGCGAAATTGTGCCAGATGATCGAACGCGATCACGGACATGCGCTCGGCGGCGTGTGCTGCGACGGCTCCATACAAATCATTCAGAAGCCACATGCGCTTGGCCAACGCCGGCGACGCGAGCACCCAGCCGCAGCGCAGCCCGCTCAATCCATAGACTTTCGTCAGGCTGCTGGTAACGATAAAAGGGTTGTCAGTCGCGGCTGCAATGGTTTGGCCGATCGGAAAGCAGAATGGCGCGCCGCGGTCGAAGAGCATTTCGAGGTAGACCTCGTCGACCAACACGTGGCCGCCAACGCGGTGTGCCATTTCGCCAATTTCGCGCAGCGTTGTTGCCGGGATCAAAGCGCCGCTGGGATTGTGCAGGTTGCTCAGTACAATCAGCCGGGTTTCACTGGTGATAGCTTTTGCGATCTCTGCAGCATCCAAACCGAATCCTGCTTCGAACCGACGGGGAATTCGTTTAACGCGCGCTCCGAGGTACTCCGCGACATCAAGAAGAGGCCCGTAGACGGGCTGCTCGATCAGCACCTCATCGCCCGGATCGAGCACCGCCGCCATCGCCAGATGGTTCGCCATCGACGTGCCAGTTGCCGCAACCACGCATTCCTCGGGCACGCCACTGTGGTGTGCCAAGCGCTGGCGCAGCGGTTCGTAGCCGTAAGCGCCGGGTGCGGTAATCTCCAAATCTTCCAGGCGCACGGGAAACGCGGACAAGGGAACGCTAACCAGGCCGCTAGTCGCGAGATTAAATCGTGCATGCGAACGCGTTTTCGCCCATTCCATGTATGCCGAACGCTTTGTTCGTTCCGAACCACTCATGTTTCTGTGACTCCCTTGTTTTTTGCGCGCCACAAATAGTATGCGGGCAAACCAGCGATGGCGATAGCAAGCCCGATCAGCGAGCGTTTCGGATCGTGTGCGAACGTGCTCACCACAACGATCCATTCTGCAGCGATGAACAGCAAAGTTGTCCACGGATGCCCTGGCACTCGAAACTCGCTCGCGGAGGAGCTTTCAGTCGCTGCGCGGCGCCGCAACACGAACAAACACACTGCCGTCAACCCGAAGAACAAGGAGTCCATCGCTACGACGTAGTTCACCACTTGCGCGTATGTTCCTGTGAGCCCGATAACGATAGCCCAGACGCCTTGCAGCAAGATGGCTACAACGGGGACGTGCGTCCGCGGATCAATCCACGCAACGCCGCGGAAAAAGATGCGGTCTTCAGCCATGGCGAAATAAACACGCGGAGCGGTCAGCATGGATTGCCCCAGAAACCCGAATGCGGAGAACGCGATTCCCGCTGCGATCAAACTACCGCCGCGCGGGCCGAGCAGCATGCGCATCACAGTAGACGCGGGCGTCATCGTGGCGGCCAGCCCGGTGGGTCCGAGGGTACGCACATAGACAAAATTCACCGAGGTGTACACCGCGATCACGCCAAGCACGCCCAACACCAGTCCCCGGGGAAGAGTTTTCCGCGGCTCGCGCACTTCACCTCCGAGGAAGCTCGATGTTTGCCATCCTCCGTAGGCAAATAGGACCGGTGTCATGGCAGTTCCGAACGTGAAAACTAACCCCATAGACATGGGCTGGTCCAGCACAGGGCGCCATGAAATTTGCGAAGCGCCGCCGCGAAGAAAGCTGAAGATCTCAAGCATTCCTATGGCGGCAATCGCAGCGAGAGTCATCGCCGACTGCACCCGGCTGCCCGCGCCAACCCCAAGGCAATTGATCACCGTTAGCAGAGCGAGAGCCGATGCGGCGACGACCGAAGCGCCGACTTGCCAATGCGTTAGCTCCAGAAAGTATCTGGCGAAAGTGACGGCAACGGCGGCCATACCTCCTGTCTGGATGACCAGCAAAAGCACCCACCCGTAGAGAAATGCTACAACGGGATGAAGCGCTTCGCGCAGATAGGCATACTGACCTCCGACCACCGGCAAGCGCGCAGCCAATTCCGCGTAAATAGAGCCGCCAACCAGCGCGATGAGGCCGCCCGCGACCCAAGCGGCCAGAATGAGCGCGGAAGTGTGCACACGGTCCGCAACAAGGTAAGGGTTGATGAAGATGCCCGCGCCGATGATCCCGCCCATCACGGCCATCGTCGTGCCGAATAATCCAAGCTGGCGCGCGAGCCCGCCGCGCTGCACCGTTCGCTTTTCCGGATTTTCGGGCATGGTCATGAATCTGGCTGGTGGTGCTCGCAGCCGTGCTTCGCTCGATGCCGGTCGCGATTGGCGCGTACTCTAACACCACTGCTACTATTCACAAAACTGCAGCGCGCGCCTCGTCTCTAGAAAAAGGTCGACGCATTTTTGCGCAATGCACGTTGGTCGTCTGCCGCTGCACAGTGGTTGGGCCCACTCCCTCGCTCCGAGACTTAGGAAAGCCTTGGCAGTCCGGGACTTACGAGTCGCTCGAGTCGATCGGTAATTGCTACCGATGCTCGAACTTTAGGAGTATTATGAGCCCAGATTCGGGTTCCCCTAGCCAGCAATAGACGGGTGGTTATATGTGTGTGCGTATCCTCAAGTATTTCCGGGTCATTCTGACTGTATCCTGTGGGTTTTTGCTGCCGGTCGCAGTGTGGGCAGGCAAACCAGCACCGGAGCCAGGCGGGCAAGTCCCTTACTCTAGTAGCCCTACCGTCACTGCGGGTCAAGCCCACCTGGAAGATGTCGAAAAGCAGGCGGACATTGACGTCTATGTTAAAGGAATAAACGGGGCGCCACTGGATGGTTCCGCGGTGGTGACGTTGACGAAACTAGACGGTGCATTTATTGACCAGAAAACCGCGAAGAACGGCTATGCCAGGTTTAATGGCGTGCGTGCGACGGAGTACAGGATTCAGGTGTTGGCTCCCAAGTACCAAGCAACCGCGCGGCAGCTCGAAGTGCAAGAACGTTCGCTCGCCAAGATCACCATCGAGTTGACTCCGTTGTCCGCGGAAGAGGCCGCGTCCTCGGTGGGCCTCTACGCGCTTGCTCCCAAAACGCAACGAGAGGTGGGAAAAGCGCTGGAGGAGTTGCGGGCGAACAAGCCTAATGATGCGCGCAAGCATCTTGAGGCCGCGCAAAAAGCGGCTCCCACCAGCGCGGAGATTGCATACCTCTTCGGTGTTTATTCGTCGCAGGTGAACGACCCGGTCCAGGCCAGGGCCTACTGGATGAAAACTCTTGAACTTAATCCCAAACACTTGAGTGCGCTGCTCGCAGTAGGTCAAGACTTGTTGCAGGAGAACAAATCGACCGAAGCATTGCCGTATCTGACCCGGGCGGCCGAAGCCGAACCGTCTTCCTGGCGTGCCCATGCGCTCCTCGCGGAAGGTTTGGTGTTGCAACACCAGAACGACGAGGCTACCAAAGAAGCCGAGCGGGCGATCCAGTTGGGGCATGAGCGAGCCGCAGTGGTTCAGCCGTTACTGGCCCGGGCCTTAGCCGGGCGCGGGGATCGGGATGAGGCGACAAAGGTATTGCAAGCCTATGTCGAGACGCATCCTAGAGACTCCGCGGCAAATAAAGACCTTGAGACACTGAAGAATCCTAAGGTAGGGGACGTATCCGGCGACACCGCGGCGGCAGCCAGCGAGATGGCGGCGATGAACAAGGACGCCACCGCTTTGCCGATGGCTTCCAAATGGATGCCACCTGACGTGGACGAAAAAGTGCCGCCCGTAGAGGCCGGCGCCTCCTGCGCAGTAGATGACGTGGTGAGCAAGGCCGGGAAGCAGCTCATAGAGCTGATCAGCGATGTGGACCGGTTTGCGGCAACAGAATCACTTACGCATGAATCAATCAATAAGTCCGGACTCGCCTCCTACCCTGAGAAGCGCAAGTTCGATTACGTGGTTTCCATTCAGGAAGTGCAACATGGCTATCTGAATGTAGAAGAATACCGGAACGCCGGCGGTTCTCCCGCAGATTTTCCGGACGGAGTGGCGACAAATGGGCTTCCGGCTCTCGTCCTGATTTTCCATCCCTACAACGCCATGAACTTTGAGATGACGTGCGAAGGTTTGGCGCGATGGAACGGCGGCCTCGCCTGGCAAGTCCATTTTAAGCAAAGGACGGACAAACCGAACACGATTAAGCGGTACAGGATCGGAGCCGACGGCCCCTCTTATCCAGTTGCGCTGAAGGGCCGCGCTTGGATTTCAGCAGACAGTTATCAGATCGTCAGGCTCGAAACGGACTTGGTCGCGCCGGTGCCGCAGATCCGATTGGTGGCCGATCACACTGCGATCGAATATGGTCCAGTCAAATTCAGCAAAGGCAACGTGAATATGTGGCTGCCGCAGAGCGCGGAAGTGTATTACGACTGGAAAGGGCGGCGCATTCATCGCCGCCACAGTTTCAGCAACTACCTGCTGTTCGGCGTAGACGATAAGCAGAAGATCACGCTGCCAAAGGTCGATGAGGCTCCCGCGGACAGTGCGGCCGGCGAACTCCCAAAACAGAAGCCCCAGACATAAAGGTCGTTCCGCCCCACTGTGTGACTTACACTATTTGGTATGATTCAAAGTCTGAAGTGCTTCACTTGATAGAATTGTGAGTTTCCCGGCGAAGAAACTGGCCTGCACCCGGCCGACCGACAAATTTTCCTCCATCAATCACGGTAAGCCCACGTGAGAAGACCGTCTTCGGCGCACCTTTGATTTGGATGCCCTCGAACATTGAATAATCCACGCGCATGTGGTGGGTTTTTCGACTGATAACCTGTTCTTCGTTCGGGTCAAAAATCACGACGTCGGCGTCCGATCCGACCGCAATGGTTCCTTTACGTGGATAAAGACCAAATAGTTTTGCGGGGGCAGCGGACACAAGTTCAACGAAGCGGTTGGCGGAGAATCGCTTTCCGTGGACTCCGCCCGTATAGATGAGGCTGAGCCGGTGCTCGATACCCGGGCCGCCGTTCGGGATTTTCGTGAAGTCGTCTTTGCCCAATTCTTTTTGTTCCTTGAAGCAAAACGGGCAGTGGTCGGTTGAAACTACCTGCAGGGTGTCCTTCGCCAGTCCCTGCCAGAGTTTTTCCTGGTGCCATTTTTCGCGCAGCGGCGGTGTGAAGACATATTTGGCCCCCTCGAAGCCGGGAGCGTCCATATTGTCCAAAGAAAGATACAGGTATTGCGGACAAGTCTCCGCATAAGCAGGCAGGCCGCGGTCGCGCGCCTCGCGAACTTTTTCGAGCGCGTCGTTGCAGGAGAGATGAACGATGTATACGGGCGCGCCGGCCATTTCCGCCAGCGCAATCGCGCGCGAGGTGGCTTCCGCCTCGGCGGTCGTCGGCCGCGTGAGCGCGTGGTACTTCGGCGCACGCTTGCCTTCTGCTAGCGCCTGTTGAACGATCACGTCGATCGCGCCGCCATTTTCCGCGTGCATGCAGATCAAGCCGTTGTGCTTGGCCGCTTGGCGCATGGCGCGAAAAATAGTGGCGTCATCCAGCATGAAAACGCCGGGATAAGCCATGAACAGCTTGAAACTCGTGACACCTTCGCGCACCAGATCGCCCATCTCTTCGAGTTGCGCAGCGCCGAGGTCGGTGATGATGCAGTGGAAGGCGTAGTCGGTCACCGCCTTGTTGTGCGCCTTCTGCATCCAGGTATCAAAAGCCTGGCGCAGAGTTTGCCCCTTATATTGGATCGCGAAATCGATCAGCGTGGTGGTGCCGCCGAAAGCTGCTGCAATCGTGCCGGTTTGGAAATCGTCTGCGCTGGTCGTGCCGCCGAAGGGCATGTCCAGGTGCGTGTGCACGTCGATCCCGCCGGGGATGACGAGAAGTCCCGCAGCATCAATCACACGACCGGCGTTCTCGATGGGGAGCTGCGCGGCGATTGCGGAGATCTTGTCACCGGTGACGCCGATGTCCGCAGCATAAGTGTCGGACGCCGTTACGATCGTGCCGTTTCGGATGATGGTGTCAAAACGCATCTCTGGCCCTCCAGTTTGTCCTAGAAAAATAGCGCGCTGCGATCATTTCGCGTAAACCGGCAGGACCTCTCGCGAATACACATCCAACGTTCGCTCCTCCTCGCCGCACATCAGATAGATATTGAATTGCGTCACGCCGACCTTGCGCAGGGCTTCAAGCTTTTTGCGGTGAGCTTCCACCGGACCAATGATGCAAAAACGCTCAATGACTTCATCGCCGACGAAATCGGCGTTGTCGCTGCCGACCTCGCAGTGGTGGTGATAGTCGTATCCGCCGCGGTTATTGACGAACGATGTCAGCGCGGGGGGCAATTCCTCCGGTTTGTATTTCGAAATCAGGTCCATCACGTGATTCGAAACGAGCGCGGGAAACCAACGGACATGTTCTCTCGCCGTCTTCAAATCATCCGACGGCCAAACTGGCGCGGCGGACATCACTTCAAACTTGCTGAAGTCGCGCCCGGCTTCTTTCGCGCCTTCGCGCACGAAGCCCAGGCACCAGTCGATCAGATCCGGATCGGCAAATTGCAGGATCACGCCGTCGCCGATTCGTCCGGCTGTGCGCAAGGCTTTCGGGCCGTATCCGGCAACCCAGACTCGCGGGACTTCGCCGCTGGCCCACGGGAAATTCGTAGCGACTCCATCGAGCTCCACGGTCTTTCCGGCATTCAAATCGCGGAACACACGGACAAATCCTTCTAAGTTTTCCAGCGTCGTCGGTTTTTTCCCTAGCACCCGCCGCGAGCTGTCGCCGCGGCCAATGCCGAGCTGCATGCGCCCGCGCGAGGCGAGGTTCAGCGTCGCAAAGAGGCTCGCCGAAACCGTCACATCGCGCACCGCCGGATTCGTAACGCACGTTCCCAGCCGCATAGTCTGCGTGCTCGCGGCCATCAGCGTCAGCAGCGGAAAAGGCTCTTTCCAAATCACATGCGAGTCGAAAATCCATCCGTAGGAAAATCCGCCCGCCTCGGCCTGCTGCGTCAGGCTGACGATGCGCTCGATGGAGATATCCGGTTTTATGGTGATGCCAAAATCCATGAAATGTGGCCCTCCTCAGTGCGCCGTCTCGGCGACCCGCTCAACTTTGGTAGTCAGAATGAAATAGGCGAAAAAACTCACAGCGAAACCGACAAACCACGCGTAGTTGTATAACACCCGCAGCGTCGGAACGAAGAGTCCCACAAACGCGACGCCAGCGCCGGCTGCAAGGGATGCGACGGCTTGCCAGTTGATGCCGCTCGAGTATTCATACAGCCCGCCGCGCTGGTACAGATCCTGCGTCGAAAGGTTCTTCTGACGAATCACAAAATAATCGCAGATCAAGACACCGGCAATCGGTCCGAGGAATCCGGAATAGCCGACCAGCCAGCCGAAAATGTAGTTGCCGTAGCTCGATATCAGCTTCCACGGCTGCATCACGATGCCCATCACGCAGGTGATCAATCCGCCGGTGCGAAAGCTGATGCGGCGCGGAGAAAGATTTGAAAAATCGTTTGCGGGTGAGACCACGTTGGCGGCGACGTTGACGTTGAGTGTAGCCATGAGCAGGGCGATCATCGCGAGGACCACAGCCCAGGGATGGCCGAGACGCGATAGCACCGCGACAGGATCCCAAAGCGCTTCGCCAAAAATAATGAGAGTGGCGGAAGTCACAGCGATGCCAATGAAAGAATAAAACGTCATGGTCGCCGGAAGGCCCAGAGCTTGGCCAACCATTTGATCCCGCTGGCTGCGTGCGTAGCGCGTAAAGTCAGGAATGTTGAGAGAAACAGTGGCCCAAAAGCCCACCACTCCGGTCAGAGACGGAACGAAAAAGCGGAAAAAATCCGCGAAACTGTGAAATTTGGAAGGGGCCGCCAGCATGGGGCCGAAGCCTCCCGCTTTTCCTTTCGCCCAAAGAAGAAGCGCGAGGCCGATGAGCAACAAGAAGGGTGCGGAAACACCTTGTAAAAAGCGGATGGTTTCGATCCCTCGAAGAATGACCAGAACATTCAGCAGCCAGAAGAAACCGAAGCAAATGGCCGGGCCGAACGGAAAATGCCGCCAACCTGGGGCGAGCGCGATGAGCATGGCGTTGATGGCCTCGCCGCCAATCCACGTTTGAATGCCGAACCACCCGCAAGCCACGAGCGCGCGCAGTATTGCAGGGACGTTTGCTCCCAAAACGCCAAACGAGGCGCGCGCAAAAACAGGGAAGGGAATTCCGTAGCGAGTTCCCGCATGGGCGTTCAGCAACATGGGAATCAGCACCAGCACATTGCCGAGAAAAACTGTGAAGAGCGCCTGTTTCCAGCTCATGCCGCCGGCAATCATTCCGCTCGCCAACAAATAAGTTGGAATGTTCACGCTCATGGAGATCCAAAGCGCGGCATAATTGTACGTGCTCCAGGTGCGGCGCTCTGGCGAGACGGGAGCCAGGTCTTCGTTGTACAAGGAGCTGCTGCGAATCGTCTCCGCAGCCAGCGAACCGGCCCGCGCGTCATTCATCTTGAGTGTCCGCTTGTTTCAGCATGAATTCGGTTATCGCATCGCAGTTTTTGCGTCCGTGCGGAGCTTCTCAGTCTGCCGCCTCGGAACTTGAGGCAGCCCGTGTGCGCGTAATTTCGCCATACGATTCCGGCCGCCGGTCGCGATAGAACTGCCAGGTATCTCGCACCTTTTGAATTTCCTCGAGGTTCAGCTCGGCGACCAGCAGTTCGTCCTTGTCGCGACTCGCCTGCGCAACAATTTTTCCTCGCGGATCGCAAAAGTAGCTCTTGCCGTAAAACTCCCCGATTTTCCACGGCGCCTCGGTGCCGACTCGATTGATGGCGGCGACAAAGTAGGCATTGGCCACAGCATGGGCAGGCTGCTCCAGTTCCCACAGATACTCGGAAAGCCCGGCGACCGTTGCGGACGGATTGTAGACAATTTCCGCGCCGTGCAATCCGAGAATCCGCGCGCCTTCCGGAAAATGGCGGTCGTAGCAGATGTAAACGCCGACGCGCGCGTAACGCGTTGCGAAGACTGGATAGCCGGCATTCCCCGGCGTGAAATAAAACTTTTCCCAAAAACCTGGGTGACAATGAGGAATGTGGTGTTTGCGGTATTTTCCGAGGTAGCGGCCGTCGGCGTCAATCACCACCGCGGTATTGAAATAGACTCCGGTCATTTCCACTTCGTAAATAGGCACGACGAGAACCATCTGGTGCTTCTTCGCGAGCTTTTGCATGTGCACAATCGTAGGGCCATTCGGCACAGGCTCGGTCAATTCATACCAGCGCGTCTGCTGCTCCGCGCAAAAATAAGGACCGTAGAAAAGCTCCTGCAGACCGAGGATTTGCACCTTTTTCTTCACGGCGCTGGCGATCAGGTCCTCGTGCTTGGCCATCATCTTTTGTTTGATTTGCGCTAGAGAAAACTTTTCTGGCGACCATTCACAACTGGCCTGGATGAGGCCGCAGCGGACAACTCGGGCCATGACTACCTCCCCCACGAACTTCATGACGAAATGCTGGCGAAAGTTTACCCTGTGGCCGGAAACCTAACAAGGATTAGCCTTGATTGGTCACCACTCGCGGGATTCAGTACGCCCAGGCGAGATGCGGGCGCAGCATGCTGCGCCTACCAGGGATTCCCAAGGGAGGTCGGATTGAGTTTTCTTGCGATTGGGTTCATAGTGCTGCGCGGCGCTTGATTTTCCGAAGCTAGTTCCTATGCAGATCGCAGGTGGAATGGTTCTGCAGATGTGAACCGCAGGCGATTTGGTTTTTTCCTTTGAGGTGCTACGTGAACCGGATGAAACGTCTCTCGGTGGTTGTCCTGGTGTGGCTGTGTATAGTCCCCGGCGTGAAGGTCAGCAGAGCACAGCAGTATCCCGAGAGTACCTACCAGGAGATGCGGTGGCGAATGATTGGCCCCACTCGGGGCGGGCGGACTCGTGCGTCTGCCGGTGTGCCTGGCCAGCCGAACGTTTTTTATGTCGGGGCGGTGAACGGCGGCGTTTGGAAAACGGACGATTCCGGCCGCACGTGGACGCCGATCTTTGACGATCAACCATCGCAGGCTGTCGGAGCCATCGCGGTCGCTCCTTCCGATCCGAATATTATTTATGTTTCCAGCGGCGAGGGGCTGGCCCGGCCGGATTTGGCGGTCGGTGACGGGATGTACAAATCCACCGATGCGGGCAAAACGTGGACGCATCTTGGCCTTCGCAATAGTCAAGGCATTCCGGCACTTGCCGTCGACCCGCGCGATGCGAACCGTATTTTCGCCGCGGTGCTCGGGCATCCCTATGGAGCGAATGAAGAGCGCGGGATTTATCTGTCCACAGATGGCGGCCAAAACTGGCAGAAGGTGCTTTCAAAAAGCGAAAATGTCGGTGGCTCGGATGTGGAGATCGACGCATCGAACCCCGATGTTGTTTACGCAGCGCTTTGGGAGTTGCGCCTGGGTCCCTGGGAAGACGGAAACCAGTACAACGGAACAGGTGGAGGACTCTTTAAGTCGATCGACGGAGGCAAAACCTGGCGGCCGCTCGCAAATGGTCTGCCCAAAGGAATGATTCAAATCAATCTCACGATTGCGCCCAGCCAGCCAAGCAGACTTTTCGCTGCGGTGGCGAGCGCGCGCGGCGAAAATACCTCCGGCTCCGATGTGGGGATTTATCGTTCCGATGATGCGGGCGAAAACTGGCAGCGCATCACCACCGATGGACGGCCAGCGGGCCGCATCGGTGGCGGCGATTTGCCGATGCCCAAAGTTGACCCGAAAAACCCAGAGATCGTCTATTGCACGAGCACGGTGACGATGAAATCGACGGATGGCGGGAGAACTTGGGCGAGTTTTCGGGGTGCTCCCGGCGGCGACGACTATCAGAATATGTGGATTAATCCCATTGACCCGAACATCATTTTGCTTGTAGGCGATCAAGGCGCGCTCGTGACCGTCAACGGCGGGAAAACGTGGAGCACCTGGTACAACCAGCCAACCGCGCAGCTTTATCACGTCGCGACCAGCAATTCATTTCCTTATCTGGTTTGCGGAGGGCAGCAGGAGAGCGGCTCGGTTTGCGTCTCGAGCCGCGGCAACGACGGGGAAATTACGTTTCGCGATTGGCACCCTGTCGGCGTGATCGAATATGGATACGCCGCTCCGGACCCGCTTGATCCGGACATTATTTATGGAGCCGGCCGGCGCGAAGTCTCGCGATATTCTCTGAAAACGGGCCAGGTGCAAAATGTTGCGCCAATTCCCGTCGCCGACCCGAAGTACCGCGCCGATCGTACGCAGCCTATCATTTTTTCGCCGATCGATCCGCGTGTCCTCTACTACGCGACAAATTTTGTTTTTAAAACAACGGATGGCGGGAACACGTGGAAAACCATCAGCCCGGATCTGGCGCGCGAGCATGCCGGCATCCCGGAAAGCGTCGGGAATGCGGCCAGCAAAGACGCCAACGCCGATAAACAACGCGGAGTTGTCTATGCGTTGGCTCCATCGTTCAAGTCTCTGAACACTCTGTGGGCAGGCACGGACGACGGGCTGATTTGGACTACGCGCGATGCCGGGGTCAATTGGAAAAAGGTCACGCCGCCGGAATTGACGCCATGGAGCAAAGTGACGCAGCTCGTAGCATCGCACTTCGATGATGAGACAGCCTACGTCTCAGTGAGCCGTTTTCGCATCGATGATCAGCATCCGTATATCTATCGCACGCACGATGGCGGAAAATCGTGGAAGCTCATCACCGGCGGCCTGCCCGATAACTCGCCCGTCGACACCGTGCGCGAAGACTCCGTTCGCAAGGGGCTCTTGTTTTCGGGTACGGAAACAAGCGTGTGGGTGTCTTTCGATGATGGTGACCACTGGCAAAGTCTCGAGCTCAATTTGCCGCATTCTTCCATGCGCGACCTTTGGATTCATGATGACGACCTGATTGTAGCCACGCATGGCCGCTCGTTTTGGATACTCGACGACATAACCCCGCTGCGGCAGATTTCGGGATCGTTGCAGAAGTCGAACGCGTTTCTTTTCAAACCCGGCAGGGCGTACCGCGTCATGCGGGATACCAACACCGATACGCCCATCCCGCCTGATGAACCTACCGCATGGAACCCTGCTGATGGCGCCGTCATCGATTATTTTCTCGGGCAACCGGCCGAGGGTCCCGTGAAGCTAGAAATTCTGGACGGCCAATCCAAAGTGGTGCGCCGCTATGCCAGCACAGACAAACCGGATCTGACCGAAGAAGATCTCGCGAAGCAACTGATTCCGCCGTACTGGGTCCGCCTGCCGAAAACTGTTCCGACCACGGCGGGCATGCACAGATGGGTGTGGGACCTACATTACGCCACCCCGCTTTCCACGCGATATGACTATCCGATCGCCGCGATACCCGGAGACACGCCGCGCTCGCCGCAGGGTCCGAGCGCACTCCCTGGCCAGTACGCTGTTCGGCTCACCGTGAACGGCCAAGTCTTCACTGCGCCCTTGACCGTAAAGATGGATCCGCGCGTGAAGACTCCTCGCGAAGGGCTGGTGCAAATGTTCCAGCTGCAGTCGCGCCTCGCGTCCATGATGACTCACAGCACAGAGGATGTTACGCAGGCGCGATCCGCGGACGAACAATTGCAGAAGCTGGCGGGGCAAGCGAGCGGGCCATTGGCCGAGGCAATTTCCACGCTGCACAAAAAGGTGTCGGCGCTTCTCGGTGGAGGAGGCGGCTTCTTCGCTCCAGCTGCGCCGAAGCCGACGCTCAGCCGCACCAGCGGCGAGACGGCCACGCTCTATGCCGAGATAGGAAGGGCCGATGCCGCGCCGACGCCCGCGCAAACCAGCGCTGTAGCAGAGACGGAGAAGACATTCGCGGCAGCGTCGTCTCAATGGAAGCAGCTGAAAGCAGCCGATCTTTCGGCGCTGAACAAGCAGCTTCACGACGCCAATCTTCCGGAGATTGAGCTGGTGTCCAAATCTGCCGAACAAGACGATTCCGAAGACGTCGAGTGAGCTTCGAACCGCAGGCTCGCTTGGTGGCACTAGATTCCCATCCCTGGGCTCGAGGAAACGGGTAATGCCCCCGCCGACGCTTTGTACTGGTTATTGAACGGCCCCGCGTCCGGCATGCTATAATTCCCAGAAGTTGCCAAGAACGGGACTATGCGCTGCCATCGTTTACGAGTCCGGAACAGGAACACTCTTCCCCAGTCAGGCCTTACTCTTCTTGAGCTGATCATTGCGTCTGCGATTTTGCTGATTCTTGCTTCCGCTGCGCTCCCGGTCTTCAAATTCACGGTCATTCGGGCTAAAGAATACGAGTTGCGGCGCGACCTCCGCGAAATGCGCAATGCCATCAACCTTTACAAGGATGCGGCCGATATGAACCTAGTGCGGGTCAAGGTTGGCAGCGAAGGTTACCCGCCGGACCTCGAAACCCTTGTCAAGGGCGTTCCCTTCAGCGGCGATTTGACCAAGAAAAGAAGGTTCTTGCGGCACATCCCCATCGATCCCATAACCGGCCGCGCTGAGTGGGGTCTACGCGGCGTCCAGGACGATCCAGACTCCATGAGCTGGAATGGGGAAAACGTTTTTGACGTTTACTCAAAATCTCAAGGTACGGCGCTTGACGGCACCAAGTATTCGGATTGGTAGCATGTCCCGGAATCCATTACCGGATTTCCGCTTAACAATAAAACCCCTCCTCCCGATGTTTTTCAGAAGTGTCGTTCTAACGAGAGTCCAAACCGCTTGTCTTGATACCGCTCTGAAGCATTGATTATGAAGGAGTTACGAGCCGGAGAAAAACAGGAGAGAGATTTCTGCCGACGGTGCACTCCCGTTGCTTTGCAAAAGAGTGCCGAAACAATTGCCTTGGAAGAGTTGGCGAACACTCTCCTTTGAAGAATGCAGAAGCGGGCGGAAGGTTGCCAGAGTTGAACAGGGACTTCGCGACTAGGTTGCTGGACAGGGTCGGAACGAAGACCAGTCGATGTTTTGCTGGAACTGCTCATCGGGTGGATAGATTAATTTGAACGTGAAGGCAAATTGGGTTGGGCCGTGGGCCTCAAGATACGCGAGGCGTTTCTTGGCTTCATCGACTCCGGGGAGGTGGCCTGCCGGTACCCACCACAGCGCGGCATACACAGAGATCTTCTCGAACCACTCGTGGCGCTGGCGGAGCAGTTCTGCGTGCGCAGTCCGGTAAACATACTCTTTGAGCGCTTCGACGCTTTCCCACACAGACATATTGAGCAGCATGCGGTCATCCTCGTAGGGCCGGAGGTAGGTGTTGTTGTTGCTTTCCGGGGTCTGAAGCCGCCACACGAAACCGCGGCTGTTATCGGCGAGGGCGTTGATCTCGTCCAGTCGGGCTACAAATCCGGCCATACGCGGGTCATCGAGCTGGGCTTTGATGCGCCCGATATTGACTTGCGCGATCTGATATTTCGCCATTTTGCCTCTCCAAAAGTTCAGATTGCAACGGACTGGCCGGTAGGCCCGGTAGACCTTGATGAGAAAGAGTTTACAGTCGACATTTGAAACTTGAAAGTTGGATCCGCCGAGAAGAATCTCCGCGCTGGGCTGCGCCCGACGTAGTAAGGGCGGGCGCGGCGGGAAACCGATCGGGGAGCGTTTCAGGAGGCTATTATTGACGAACTCGGCCATTGCGCGGGACTGCCGAGTACGAGAACTCGATGAAGAGTTGGCGGAAGTTCCGCGGGAGGTGTCACCGCTAAAGGCCTTCACGCATTCAGCGGTTTGCGTACTCCACCCGCACGGCTCACCCACCAGGTATGGTGACCCTAACAAGTCTGGCATTAGCTCGGAGATGGCCATACGGCTATCCAAGGCTTTCGGCAGCGCGGCGGAAACGTAATTGCGAATGCGGCTGGCGTATGGCCTTGCAGCCGCGCGCAAGAACGAAAGCAATAGCAAAGTTCGCCGTCCGCTCAGCGGAAGAGTTGCAGGTCTGATCCGCAGAAACCTGACGGGGGGTTAGTTATGCAGATTGCGCTCGACCGAGGACCCGGCTGCTGATCTCTCGGAATTCAGAAACGAGCGCACTGGTGTTCCGGCCAGCCAGGGTCGCGGCGTCTATCTCCGTGGTCAACAAGATGGTGGTTGCCAGGTCTGCGCTGCAGGCGAGACAACACGTATCGGTCCTTCCTGGGAGATCGAAGAGCTCCGCAATCCGGCCGCACATGCAACAGGAACCAATCAGATTCTGATCAACGCTTTCTAAGGGGATGGACACCGCAGTTCCTTTCTTGGCGCCTTACGATCCGTGTTCCGGACCTGGACGGGCCACGGCACAGTCGGTGTGCAGCTCGAAATCGTTCTGACTGCGCACGACGATCGGAGCGGCTCATTCGGACGTTTAAGTCTCGTCGAATAACATTCGAAGCTTAAGAAAAGTTGCCTTAGAAAGTCCTGACGGGTTGATTAGGAAACTGTAAGGCTAGAGAGCGGCCCAGCAAGAGTTAAGTGTTTTGAATTGAGGTGCGCTCGCGCTATGCAAATCCTTGGCTTCCCACATTTTCCAGTTCAAGCGTCCTGTACCTTCTGAAAATGTTATTCTTCCCTGGCTGAAGCTATAGCGTGACTCCTTCGACCATCATGAATAGACTGCTCGCTTCTTTATTGGCTGCGTTTTTTCTTTTTCCGACAACACTTTCACCTCAACAGTCTTTTCCCGTCGTCTCTACTGTCGATGAGCCTTCCATCGCTGGGCGGCCCGTTGCGCTCGATGCCCAGCACAAACTTCTTCCCTGGCCCATGCCCGATGACACGGGCTACTCCTACTCGTCTCATTTTCTTTCGCAATGGGCCATCGTGTGGGACCAATTCAATCGCCAACGGCTTCCTTACTTCTACTGTTGCTTCGATTTTGACCGCACCACTTACGAACTCTCTCCTGATCCTAACTGGGTCAATTCTACCGGCTATTTGCGGGCCATGATGCAGGGCTTTATTGAGCGGCTTTATCCCTACACCGGCGATCCACACACACTGGAATTTCTCCAGAATTTCGTCGATTACGAACTGGAGAACGGTACCACTCCGGAGAACTACGTTTGGGCGCAGGTTCCTTATCCTTCCGCGAATCCCGGCTCGCGCAGATACACGGGTTGGAGCAACCACGGCGAGGATTTCGTCGAGCCTCATGTCGTCGGCGAAGACGGCTACGCTTATCTTCGGCTTTACGAAATGACCGGCAATGCAAAATATTTGCGAGCGGCGATTCGCTGCGCCGCCGCCCTGGTGAAGAATTTCAAGTCCGGTGACGAGAAAAATTCTCCTTGGCCCTTTCGTTGCCTCGCCCGCAACGGGGCGCTCTCGCCCGGCAAGGGCTTGAGTCCTTACTCAGCGAATGTTGTCGAGCCCATTATGCTTTTTGACGAGCTCATCCGCATCGGCCTCGGTGATGTTCCTTCCTACAAACTTGTTCGCGAGGGGGCGTGGGCTTGGCTCATGAAATACCCGATGAGCAACAATGTTTGGGTCGGTTATTTCGAGGATGTTGGCCCGAACATGGAAAATATGAATAATGTGATTCCGCTGGAGCTGGCTCGCTACATTCTTCTGCACCCAGAAAAAGATCCGGATTGGCGCGAGCACGCTCGCAAGCTGATCGACTGGGTCAAGACCACCCCCCGCTGGCCTAAGTACATCGTTCACGGCGCGACCGTCACCACCGAGCAGGGCAGCGGGAAGGAATTCTGCTGCAATCTTCCCAATCAGTGCTGCGACAGCCACACCGCACGCCTTGCAGCCGTCGAAGCCTTTTACTTTACTAAGACAGGTGACGCCGCTTACAAGGAAGCGGCTTACCGCTCTTATAACTGGGTCACCTATTTTCAGGGACTGCCCGGCGGGGCGCACGCACCCTTCACCGGCCAATGGTGGTTCACCGATCAGTTTTCCGATGGGCCGCGCCGTTTAATGGATGCCTTCTGGGCCGTGCCGGAGTGGGCTCCTTCTGCGGAGTCTCATCTGCTCGGCGGCCTGTCTCCTGTGACGAAAATCGTGTATCGCCGCGGCTCCGTCACCTATTCCACTTTCGACGCCGAGTCCACGGAAGTTCTGCGCCTGGCCTTCATTCCGGAAACCGTTACCACCGGCGGAAGACCGCTTCTGCGCCGGCCGGACCTCGATGGGGCTAGCTACACGTTTGACGATTCCACTCGTGTTTTCCGCGTCCATCATGTCGATTCGCGCGATGTCGACATTCAGGGCTCAAGCGACCTCATCCCGCCTGCGTTCGTTACTTTTGACGATCCGCACCTTCCCGCTGCCACACCTCTCTCCGGCGCGTATCCTTCAAATCTTTTCGACTGGGGAGCTGGTGTTTGGAAAATTGCCGCTCCTTTCGGCAAATTTGGCACTTTTCATTTGGCCCTAGTGAACCCGCTGGCTCACGCCGAATTTCGCTTTCTTGCTCCGCGGGTTTTCCTCGGAATCGACATCTACAATGACGGGCCCGCGGACGCCGCTCTGAGCATTTCTTCACCGGAAACGCAGAAGGTCTCTCTTACCCTCAAACCGGGCGAACTTCGCCGACTGCGAACCGCGTGGCGAACACCCAGTTCCAAAGTCATTTTCGATTTCACCAACCCCGAGAGCCTCCACTTTGACAACCTTGCCTACCAGCGCGATTAGTTCTTCGCTGATGCTCGGCAAGGGCGGATGCCATGGCACTCCGTGATCGAGGGTGGCTTGGGTGATGCGCTGGACAGCGATGTTTGCAGACACTCCGAAGTCGGAGTCTGCATCATCTTCAGCAATAAGCAGGGCGTTTGGATTCCCTACGAAGGTGGCGCGCCCGGTGAGGGTCGAACTCACGACCTACAGCTTCGGAGGCTGTCGCTCTATCCATCTGAGCTACGGGCGCACGGTTGCGTTTCACAGGGAGGCGCTGGAATCGCAGTCACGCGATAATTGCGACGTGTTCGATTATTCTAGCGCTTGCACGGCTTGCGCGCCAGAGTGCTCTTGGAGGCGCGGGCTGGACGGCTGATCTGGTTCTCGCGACGGTTCGCTTTCAGTTGGAGGAAAGCTTTCGAGTTCAGCCTTTTGCCCGGGCCTTGATGTCGTGAGCGAGTTTTTCAATTTCTTCAGCTTTTTTCACCAGGGCCAGCGACAGGATCTGCGAGGAATCTGTTTTCTCCACTTCCGTCTTCAAATCGGACGCGAGCTGATAGAGTTTTTCGATGTTCTTCTTGATGTCCTTCTCGTTGGCTTCCAGAAGTGCCTTGGTAGAAGATTTCGCCGGCGCGGGGTCAGAACTCTCGGGATCTATCGCAGGGTCGGAAGTAGGTGGCCGGCCGGATGGCTTGGCCTGGCCGCTCAGGATGCCGACGCGCATAAGTGCTAGCGTGCCTGTGCCGGCCAAAGCGGTCAAAAATCTGCGTCTCGTGTTAGACATATTTGCCTCACTCTGTGGTCCGCCGGCTCAGAATTGAGCTCTCATCAGACGGGCATCCCTGCTCCTCCAATGTTATACTTTCCTTCCCGAAAAAACGATGACCAGTCTCTCCATTCCCTGGCCCGAATGGCCCGAATTCACAGTCAATGTCAGTAAGCTACTAGCCATCATAGCCATCTTCTTTATTGCTCTGCTCATTAATCGCTTTCTCCGGGTTCTGACCAAGCTGGTCATCAAGCATGCCGCTACTCAGAGTCGCGCGGCGCAGGTCCGCGAACAGCAAACTCGTACGCTCGCGGGCGTGCTTTATGGCTCCGGAAGCAAGGTTGTCTGGTTCGTGGCGGTGTTAACGGCGCTGGACCAATGTCACATCAGCGTCGCGCCGGCTCTGACGCTGGCGGGACTTGCCAGCGTCGCGCTGGGTTTCGGCGCGCAGAATCTCGTACGCGACTTGATTACCGGCTTCTATATCGTACTCGAAGACCAATTCGTGATAGGTGATACTATTCAGATTGGCGATGCCACTGGACGCGTCGAACATTTGACGCTGCGGCGCACCGTGTTGCGCGATGCCCGCGGCGCGCTGGTGACGATTGCCAACGGCGAAATACGCACGGTGAGCAATCTTAGCCGCGACTGGTCGCAGGCTTTTGTGGATATATCCATTGCGCCGGAAATATCCCTCGAGAAAACAATGCAGGCGCTAGAGAGCGCCGCCGCGGAGTTGCGCGGGGACCCGTCGTGGTCGCAGGCGCTGGTCGATGGGCCGCGCATTCTTGGAGTACAGGCGTTCGACCGATCGTCTTCAACGGTGCGTTTGCAAGTGCGCACGGCCCCGACGCGGCAGGATGAAGTGTCGCGTGAACTTCGGCGGCGCGTCCAGATTGAGTTTCAACGGCAAGGACTTCCGTTATCAAACGTGCAGCGATTCGAACTGGTTAGCGCCTCTCCTTCTCCGCCAGAGGCACCCAAGCCAGACAAGCCGAATTAGCAAGGAGAACCCGAAATGAGCCAAGTTACCTATGACGAAGTAAATCTGATGCTGAAGCTTTACGAGATGAGACGTGAGCCGAGGCTGCGGCAGGCGCGCGCATGGTTTCTGGAGCATTTTCATCCGACATCTCCCGAAGACATGATGCAGAAATTTCCGCAGGGCGGAGAGGAAAACACTTTCATTCGCATGGTCATCAGCTACTGGGATATGGTGGCGAGCATTGTGAATCGCGGATTGATCAACGACGAACTTTTCTTTGAAAGTAATGGAGAGATCTGGGTGGTATGGGACCGCATGCACAGCATCGTACCCATCTGGCGTGCAGCCTTCAAGAATCCGCAGTTGTTTTCTAACATTGAAGATACTTGCAGGAGGCTGGAAGCCTGGCGCGAGAAGAGGGCACCGGGTTCGAGCACGGCGATGCGGCAGATGATGGATCAAGCGCGTCAAAAACCGGCTGGCGCTTGATTTCGTCGGCACGGGAAATTCCTGGTCCGGCGGACTCCTATCAGTGTTGGAGCCGCAAGGGTTGCAGCAACGGAGCGGTTACCGGCTCTGTTCTTGCGATCGGCTGGGCCATCCGAAGGCAATCACGGCCCGATGCTTTCGCCTTATAAAGAGCGGTATCCACCTCGTGCAACAATTCCTCGACAGGTCTAAGACCCCAGTCCGAGCTCATAAGAGCGCCAAGACTCATGGTGAGACTGAGAGAGCCCTTCGCGGTCTGTATCGGGCCATTGGAGATGGACTTGCGAATGGCTTCCGCACGGGCGGGCGCGAATGCCGGATCGCAACTGTTTAGTACCACGAGGAATTCTTCCCCTCCGTAACGTCCCACGAAATCATAGGAGCGCACGGAACCGAGAAGGCGATTGGCAGTTTCTATGAGGACTTCGTCACCCACTACGTGGCCATAGGTGTCGTTGACCCGCTTGAAGTGATCCACATCGCCGAGCAGGATTGTGGTGGATTTTTTTTCGCGGTGCGAGCGGTGCAGCTCTCGAGTAAGCAAGTCCATAATCGCACCGCGGTTTAGCAGGGAAGTTAGCGGATCGTGCGTGGCCCGAAAACGCATGTTCTCCCGGGCTTCCACCAGCCGGTCCTCCAAGAGCAGGATGCGTTCTCCGACGCGGAGCCGTGCGCGCAATTCTTCTGCATTGAACGGTTTGGTCAAATAGTCGTCGGCTCCCGATTCTAGGCCGAGCACGGTCTCCTCTTTGGTTCCCTTTGAGGTTAGCAGTACCATATAGACGTACGTTTGTTCCGAGCGCTTACGAACGGCGCGGCACACCCCGGGCCCATCTAACTCCGGCATGACCCAGTCCAGTAATGCCAGACGAGGTGCCTCGAGCTTCTGAAGTTGTTCCAGAGCTTGCTTGCCGTTTTCCACCGCAGTGACTTCGTAGCCGGCACGTTCCAGCGTTTTTTCGAGTAATCGACGTGAAAGCGCGTCGTCGTCGGCGATCAAGATCTTCAATGGCGCACCTCCGCCATGTACGCCTCAAGTTCGGGCAAGAGACTGGCGGCTTCGCATTTCAAGGCCTGCAAAGCGCCTTTTAGGGAAGCTGTTTCTCCGGCGGAGGCTATGACCTCGAGTCTTGCGGCCGCGGCTGCAGTACGCACACCGCCCAGACTGGAAAGCATCCCCTTGAGCGTATGAGCCAACCTTGCGGCCTCTTTCAAGTCCTCGGCAGCCACAGCTGACTCGAGAGAACGCATGGTTAGCGGGAAGTCCTCTTTGAATATGTTCAGGAGGTCCCGCAGCAGCTCCTGATCATTGTCGACCCTCTCCAGCAGTTCAGCCAGATTCCAAGCCGGATCCGAATGACTGTCTTCATTTTTCTTCATGGTTTCACTTCCATGCTTGAGCTTCGAATCTGCAAGTTCTTCTGTGTCCACTCGCAGAAACTCGGCTTGAATTGGTTGCGACACGCACCTGTCTGTAGCCGGTGGCAAGGGGAGTGTTCGAAGTGCGTCCGGGTGTCATGCTAGCTTTTCGCCGCCTCCGCCCTGGTGATGACGTGCCGCGCCAGCGCCAGCATGTTCGAACTGATTCTGAGGTGTGCGTCGCTGGCCGCCCCTATGTTCACTTCAAACTGCAGCCTGTCTTCCGCGATCAGGAAATCGATCGCGCCGCCGCTGGCGAGAAAATCGGGAGTTTCGCCGACGGTTAGCACGTTGCCTCCCTGAATGGATTTGAAGATGCTTCCGTAGCGCTTACCCTCCGAGCGGCTAACGAAAAGAATATGACAAGCGCGCAGATCCTGTTCTTTGTGCGCCCAGCGAACTTCCACGCGCCGGCCGCGGATGGAAGTTCCTCGGGTGGCCTCTGCCAAAGAGGCTCCGAAAGGAAAGTCTCCAAAAACGCAAAGGAGAAGCGGCGATTGCCCGGCGGAGAAAGCGTCGGGGGGCCACTCAACAAATCTGGGAAAGGCCGCCAGAAACGAGGCTTTTGCTTGGTATTCGTTGAGCCTCTCCTCTCGGCCGCCTGAAGCGGGCAAAGGCAGCACCAGGGTCGTGAGTAGTCCAAGAAAGACGAAACCGCGAAGCCGTTTTTCTGTCGAGAAGCGTCTTTTTGGCGCTCGAAGGAGGGAGACGCGGCCAACACCGAGCCCGAGAAACAGGCGCGCCAAGTGCACGCTGCCCTCCCTTGCCGACATCGCGAGGCCATAAGCAAAACGGAATTGCACAGAGCCCCCCATTCCTTGGGGCAAGCCGGAGGCCAGATACAGGCTCGGTGACGAATTCTAAGCTGTTGAAATACAGGAGGTTACACCGCTGACCTTCGTGGCGGGCGGAACCACGGATTCCCAGGTCGGGACACAGGCGAGGAAGCAGTTCAGAGTGGAACAGGTCGCGTCAGTTCTTACTGTTCTTTAGCTTGTCGATGGGACCCCACTTTGCGCCGTGTTTAGGCCGTTCGGGACCATAGGAAGGCCTCGGAGGCGCGTGCCCGTGGCTTGGAAAATGGCGTTGCCGATGGCTGGAGCGACGGCCATGATTGGTGTTTCGCCTGCTCCTGCCGAGGGAAGGTCCTTTCGATCCAGAAGGACGGCTTCGATTTCCGGGACGTCGCGGAAGCGCGGCACACGATAGCGCGAGAAACGTGGATTGGTGATGCGGCCATTCTCGAACTCGATGAATTCGAACAGAGCACCACCAAGCCCCTGAATATTCGCGCCAATCACCTGATTGCGCAATCCATCGGGATTTACGATGGCGCCGCATTCGAAGGCCGTTGTCATTCGCACTACGCGCACCGCGCCGGAAGTGTGATCTACCGAAACCTCGGCACATGTCGCCACGTAGCCACCCTTTTCAAGACCCCCTGCGATGCCGAATCCCTGTCCCTCCTGTGTTTTCTTGTGCGACCAGCCAAAAGATTTCGCTGCCGCGTCAAACACGGCACGCAGCCGGGAATCGGAGAGATTCTTCAGCCGGAATTCCAGTGGATCGATTTGCGCCGCATGGGCGAGCTCGTCCATGTGGCTTTCTCGCGCGAAAAAGTTTGCCGTGGCCGCCAGCCCCCGATAGGAGCCGCTCCGCAGAGGGCACTGTGTGGAGTGAAATTGGATGTGCTGGTTGGGGACGACATACGGAGTATCGATGGCTGACATTCCTGAGTTGTAATTGTGAAATTCCCATGCTGTTAGCGCGCCATCGGCAGCAATGCCGCTCTTGATTTCCATCACGCCTGCTGGCCGAAAATAGGCCCAGGTGAACTCTTCTTCCCGCGTCCAAACCACTTGGACGGGGCGCCCCGCAGCGCGCGCCAGCCGGGCGGCTTCCAGCGCGGCATCTCCGGTGTGTTTGCCCCCGTAGGCAGAACCGGTATCCGGGACGATCACGCGCACGTCACTTTCCGAAACGTGAAAGACACTGGCCAGCTCATCGCGCACGGCAAACGGGCGCTGCGATCCCGTCCATACCGTGAGTTTGCCATCGGACCATTCGGCCACCGCCGCGCGCGGCTCGAGCGGGGCATGCGCGATGAACGCTACCGTGTAGGTGGCATCCAAACGGTGCGCAGCAGCCGCGAAGCCGTCCTCCACAGAGCCGGTTGTTTTTCGAGAGCGATCGTCGCTCTTGACCGTGGCATTCTTTTTCAGATAGGAAAAGAGCTCTTTGCTTGAAGTATGGGACACTTCCTTCCATTCGGTCTGAATTGTCTCGAGCGCTCTACTGGCGTCTCGTTCATTGCCCGCGGCGGCACCGATGAAGTCGCCGTCGCGCACGACAATAACCCCGCTCATCGCTAGGGCAGCTTTCGCATCGTAAGAAGTGAGCGTTGCGCCGAACGACGGCGGTCGAAGCACTTTGCCGTACAGCTGGCCTGGCCGACGAAGATCGGGAGTGTATTGGTGCTTTCCGGTGACGAACGCGCGGGCATCCTTTTTCGGAATAGATTTCCCTGCAATCGTCCATTGATCCGGCGGAGTGACGGGATCTTCCGCGGGGAGGTTTTGCGCCAGAGTCTTGCCACGGGCCAAATCCGCATAGCGAAGCGATCGGCCAGTGGCTGGATCGGTCACCTTTCCGTCTGCTGTAGTAAGTCCTTCGGCTGCGACGTTCCATTCTTTCGCGGCTGCGCCGACCAGCAGGTCTCGCGCGGCGGCGGCGGCGCGGCGAAGCTGAGGCGACATAGTAGGCATGGAGCGGCTACCCACCGTTCCGAAATCGAACGGCGTCAGTGCCGTGTCGGCCGTCACCATGGTTACGCTTTCAAAAGGTAGGTGCAATTCATCGGCCACCGTTTGCGCCAGCGATGTGCGGATGTTTTGGCCAATCTCTACTTTGCCCGTGAACGCGGTCACGTTCCCGTCTTCGCCGATATGCAGCCATGCCGTGATGTCTTTTGGGAGTTCTTCCTGGTGAAAGCCCTGGGTGGGCGCGGTTTCCTGAGCGGCCAGGGTATCTCTTGCTACCGCAAAAACGGCAATGCCTGCGCCGAGAAACTTGAAGAAATCGCGGCGGGGCAATTCGAAACGATGCATCGGGGCTGCGGTGAATTCGTAGCGCTCGGGTTCGGGCTGAAACTTAATGGAAGAGCCGCTCATCGTCCGCGCTCCTCGATCGACTTGGCTGCTTGATGAACCGCGTCGATGATCCGCGGATGAGTTCCGCAGCGGCAGATATTGCCCTGCAGGGATTGAATAATCTCCGCCGAGGTGGGATGGGGGTTCGTTCTGAGAAGGCCGACGCTGCTCAAGATCATCCCCGATGTGCAGTAGGCGCACTGGAACGCTCCCGAGTCGAGAAATGCCTGCTGCACCGGATGCAGGCGCCCGTCCTTCTCGAGACCTTCAATAGTTGTGATGGGTTTTGCTGCGGCTGCACTGACAGGAATCTGACACGAGCGGCGCGGCGCTCCGCTGAGCAGGATCGTGCATGCGCCGCATTGGCCCTCGCCACAGCCGTACTTGGTTCCGGTCAGGCCCAGTTCATCGCGGAGTGCCGTGAGAAGCGGCGTTTCTGGATCGCAGTGGACCGCTTGACGCTTACCGTTGATTTCCAGTTCGATCGGCTTCGCCATCGTTTTCCTTTCGGCTTGTGAAATTCTGTAAGCCGGGTCACCGTTCGCTACATCTTACCACCGGGAAGAACCGAAGAAATCGGCGAACTCACGTCCCAGCGGTTGCGGCCGTTCTGACGCTCAAGTGAATCGTTTCGCCATACGCTCTTGCGATGAGCGGGCTTCACACGGCCGACGCGTTTCAGGAAGCGAGGGCACAACGCATATTCGTATGAACGCTCGATACCTTTGGAGGTTAGAGAAGAATTGATTCTCAATTTAGATGAACTTGGTGGAACAAGGGTTTTATTTTCAACCGGTTGAAATCGATTTGGGAAGTGCACCCTCTGGCAGCAATCGTGCGTTGGCATAGGAGTGCAATCTCTACTGTTTTGGTGGACTTCGGGCCATTACGAGCTTCTGGAGGAAACTCGATGAGGAAAAGTATTTGGCTGGTTTTCGGCGTGTTCTTGTTTTTCTTAGGCGCAGGTTTCTTGCCTGCTTCTGCGCAAGAAATGGCAGGCATTACAGGAATTGTCACAGACAAGACGGGGGCGGCGGTCAGCGATGCGGATGTGAAGCTCGTGGACAGCCGAAATGGGGCGGCTCACGGGGCCAAGACCGGTTCCGATGGAGTGTATCGCATCGTTCAGCTTGCGCCAGGACCGGGTTACACGCTGACCGTCAGCAAGGATGGCTTTCAGACGGTTTCAGTGTCGAACCTCTACCTGGCCGTCGCAACCACACGATCCCAGGACATCCGGCTGGACGTCGGCACGGTGAATCAAACGGTGGAAGTCAGGTCCGAGGGATCGGTCAGCTTGAATACCTCCGACGGCACCATCGGCAACAACTTTGATATGCGGACTGTTGCGAGCCTTCCAAACGAATTCCGAGATGACCCCGCTAACTTGCTGCGCCTACAACCTGGCGTGGTAAGCGCGCAGGGTGGAACGGCGGTTAATCCCAGCGGAAGCCGGGACGGAGCCGTCGCTGGCGCCCGAGCCGATCAGAACAACATCACCGTGGATGGCATCGATGCCACGGATTTTGCGTTTGGAAACGCTTTTGCCACGCAAGCGGCTATTCCCGTTGACGCGGTTCAGGAATTCAGCACGCAAGTAGGCGACGCAACAGTTGGTTACGGCGGCCGAAGCGGTGGGCAGACCGTCATCACCACGAGAAGCGGCACGAACGATTGGCACGGTTCTGCGAGCGAATACAATCGCACCGCGGCCACGGAAGCGAACACGTTCTTCAATAATAAGGATGGCGTTCCGCGAACAAACCTGGTTCGCAACCAGTTTGGAGCAAATCTCGGCGGCCCCGTTAAAAAGGATAAGGTGTTTTTCTTTTTTGACTATGAAGGCCGGCGCGACGCTCAACAGATTAATGAACTTCAAATCGTGCCATTGTCGCACGTGCAGAATGGCCAGCTTGCTTACATCAACGCGATGAGCAGCACGACCGGCCAGCCCTGCAGCCCGTTCAGCCGGCTTGGATCCAATGATGTGAGCACGGATTGCGTGACCGTACTTTCCGCCGCGCAAGTTCAGGCGCTTGATCCCTGCTCGCAGGCTGGCGGTTGCCCTAATGCTCCAGGATTCACAACGCCGGGAGTCGCGCCTTCTCTGATGAACCTCTTCAAAACTCGCTACCCTGCGCCAAACGATTTTTCATCGGGCGACGGGATCAACACGGCTGGTTTCCGCTTCAACGCTCCCGACCCTCTGACAGAAAACGATTACACAGCGCGGGGCGACTACAACATAAACAACAAAAACAAGATGTTTGTGCGATTTAACTTCCGAAACTTGAATTCCATCAACACTCTGATTCAATTCCAGGGTGACCCACTGACGGGGCCGAACATTTTGCGTGATCGTGCGTGGGTCATCGGGGAGACTTGGACGGTTAGCGCCCGCACCATCAACCAGTTCGTGTACGGAGAAACACGTTCCAATCTGGACCAGCCTATTTTGTTCAATCCAGCGGGCGGTCTTGTGCCGCTGACCTTTTTCGGTGGAGCCATTGCGACTCCCTTTGCCCGTCAAAGCCAGATAGGCCACATAGCTCCAGTTCCTACATTCCGCGACGATGTCACCCTGCTGCGCGGCAGACACACCATTACCATTGGTGGAGAATGGCATCCCATCAAACTTCGCAGCACGCTCACCAACAACTTCAACTTCATTCAAGAGGGGCTGGGTGGAAGCATTGCCAGCCTGCCAGGCAATCTGAGACCGGCCAACATTTTGCAGGATACCGGGGGAATCGCCGACGCCAATTGGGACAATTTCTTTGTTGGTGCTCTGGGAATCATCAACAATTTGCAGAGTGCCATCAGCTACTCCAAGGATGGCTCGGTAATTCCGCAAGGAGAGGAGAGCCATCGGCGCGATTGGCGCATTTATCAGTCCGCAGGTTATGTGCAGGATGCCTGGAAACTGCGCAACGACCTCACTGTCACCATGGGAGTCCGCTACCAGTATTCGACAGTTCCTTACGAAGTCAACGGCCTCGAAGCTAGCTTTCTCAACACAAGTCTCAATGACATCCTCGCGACTCGTGTCTCGAATGGATTGCAGGGGATTTCTGGCGCCGCGGTTACGCCAGAACTCACCTATCAACTCTCCGGGAACGGAAACCCTGGGGGAAAGCCGCTCTATAACCCTGAAAAGGATGATTTTTCCCCTCGGCTCGCTCTCGCGTGGAACCCGAGTTTCCGCACCGGGTTGCTAGGAAAGGTGTTGGGCGATCGCAAAACAGTGATACGAGCGCAAGGCTCCCTGATTTACGACCAGACCGTAATCAACGCCGTTACCAACCTCGAAGACCAGTCCAACTACGTTTACGGAAACACGGTTGCTGCTCTCTTTGGCGGAGGCGGGGCAACCGCTTCACTGGAATCCGACCCGCGGTTCACGGCTGCGAATGCGCTGCCGTTTCCAGTCACAGTGCCGGCGTTCAAGACCCCGGTGACGCCGAACGCCATCTTCAATTTTGGTGTCGACAATAAACTGCGTACGCCGTATTCAGAAACTTTCTCGCTGGGCATGCAACGCGAGCTGCCTGGCGGTTTTCAATTAGAAGTAGACTACTACGGCCGCTTGGGCCGCAGGCTGTTCGTGTTGGCCGATGGTGCGCAGGTCATCAATTTCGTTGACCCTGCGTCCGGCCATAGCCTAGTGGGCGATTTCACAACCCTGGAGCAGGAAGCCCGCAAGGGAATCAGTCCGGCAAACATCGCTCCGCTGCCCTTTTTTGAAAACCAAATAATGGCCGGAACCGGCGCGACTTGTGCGCAGGTCAACCAGGCCGTATTCGGTACACCATTTTCCACCTGCACCCAGGCGGTCTACGCCGTCAATCAGACCGCTCTCCAGCAGGGAAACCTCGGCGGAGCTATGCTGAGTATCTTTGGACTTGTGCCACCGAATGTCGGCATACCTTCCCAGTTTTTCGTAAATGCTCTGGGTACAAACAAAGGCTACTCTTCCTACAACGCGATGTTTACGACGCTGCGGAAGCGTCTGTCGCACAACCTGCAGTTTGATTTCAACTACACATATTCCCATTCCATCGACAACAGCTCGGTGATCGCCAATAACAACGGAAACTTCGTGGGCGGGTCGACGCAAATTCTCTGCGATGCCCTTAATCTGAGCGTTTGCAAGGGAAACTCGGAGTTTGACGCGACGCATCAGGTCAGCGCCGATTTCGTTTATGATCTGCCTTTCGGCCGCAGCCAGGCCTTTGGGCGGAATTCTGCGCGTTGGCTGGATGAAATCATCGGTGGCTGGCAGACTTCCGGAATCGTGACGTGGCGATCGGGGTTGGCTCTCACCGCCAATGCTGGCGGAAGCACCACAAGCCTCGCTGCTGATCAGGGGGCATTCTTCACAGGAAATCAGCCCGCGGTCGCCACCAGCCTCCACACCGACACGGCCAATAACAATCAGATCCAATTCTTCGCGAACCCGCAGAATGCAATCGGAGCATTTTCGTTTGTCAACGGATTGCAAGTCGGTAACCGCGACACGCTCCGCGGCCCACATTTCTCCAACATGGATTTGGCTGTCTCTAAGTTCTTCCCGCTCTTTGGGGAGAAGTATCGGCTGCAGTTCCGGGCTGAGGCTTTCAACCTGTTCAACCACCCGAACTTCGGGCTGCCCAACACCTTGATCACATCTTCGACGTTTGGGGTGATCAATTCTCTGGCCGGCCAAGAGCCATCGCGCGTCATGCAGTTCGCGCTTCGGTTCGAATTCTAGTCTCGCAAACGCGGCGCAGAATTTCTTGTCTGGCAGGCAAGGGGTTCTGCGCCGTGCTCTTTTCTATCGGGGAACTTCCGGCCGGGTTCAGTCTTTCTCGTGCAGCAGCGAGTCACGCACGCCTTCCAGTTCCTTCTTCTTCTCTTTGTCGAGGTCCGGGAAGGAAAGATCGAGATCCTCCAGAGTTGAGATGATCGTGGAGGCTACTATCAGCTGCGTGTACCACTTGTTATCCGCGGGAATCACATACCATGGCGCATGCTTCGTGGCGGTATTCTGAATCATCTCTTCGTATGCTTCCTGGTAGTCCTTCCAGTAAGCGCGCTCTTTGACGTCGGCCATCGAAAACTTCCAGTTCTTTTTTGAATCTTCCAGACGCTCCAGAAAACGCTTCTTCTGTTCTTTCTTCGAGACATGCAGGAAAAACTTGCGAGTCACCACCCCGTTGCGCGTCAAATAATGTTCGAAGGCGTTGATGTCCTCATAGCGCCGCTCCCAGATATGCTTGGTAATCAATGGGTCAGGCAGCTTTTGCGCCTGCAAGAGCGTGGGGTGGACTCGCACAACCAGAACTTCTTCGTAGTAGGAACGATTGAAGATGCCGATCTTGCCGCGCTCTGGGACGCATCGGTGCGCCCGCCACAGATAATCGTGATTGAGTTCTTCGGCGCTTGGAGTCTTGAAGGCATGAACCTCGCATCCTTGCGGATTTACACCGGACATGACGTGTTTGATAACGCCGTCTTTGCCGGCGGCGTCCATCGCTTGAATCACGAGCAGGAGCGCCCAGCGATCCTGCGCATAGAGCTTCTCCTGCAAATTGCTGAGCAGGCCGGCGCGATTCTCGATAATTTTTAGGCCCTGCTCCTTGTTTTTCACGTCGCCGGTGTCGCGCGGGTCGTAATCTTTCAGGCGGAATTTTTCGCCCTTGGAGACGCAATAGGGCTCAGCAAGCCTCGCGGATTCCCTGATCTGTTTACGGTATTTCATAGTGCTGGGAGTTTAGTACAGAGGGGCCGCTCAGAACAGGGTTCCGAGCGTCCAGCCGAAGGCCAACAAGCGGTTGTGCGCGTGGAAGAGCGAACCATCCGGTAATTGCAGAAAGCGATTTAATCGCCATACGTTCACGGCATAGTACGCGCGCACGGGCACCTGAATCCCCGGCACCGTCCACCTCAGCTCGATCCCGATGGACCCATGCAGAATGCCGTTCGTGGAATCCAGCAACGTAGGGCGCGTCTTCCCCAGCCAATTGGGTAGCAGCCAGCCCGATCCCAAATCAAAAAAACCTGCCGCTTGCGTGCCTCCGCCAAGTGGAACGCGATACTCCGCGTTCGCGGCGCTGATCACATTGGCGCCCGCTGGGCATGCCGAATACGTTTGATTCCCGGAACTTGTTACCGATGGGAATACGGCATAAGGCCCTAGTTCGCCTGAGCTGAGGCCACGAACTTGTGCGTCGCCGGAAAAAAGCCACGCGTACGCTGGCATGTCGCCATGGTAGCTCCCAGCGCCACTGAACACCGTTCGAAAAGCCCAGGCATTCCGGCGATTGAAAAACCGGTCCGGAAAGATTCGCGCGTATTCCTCATTGGAACGAATCACATTTTCGCTTCCGCCCAGCCAGCCGCCCGAAATGGAATTGGTAACGGACAGCCGCTCACTCCCTGCGTCGTGCGTCCAGCCCAGTCTCACAGCGCTGCTGGAAGTCTCTGCGCGCAGGTCGCTCGCAGGCAACCCCGTGAGAGAAGCTGGAAGTGCGAATGAATAAACTGTGTTCGTATGCGAGAAGCCGTAGTTCACCGTCAAAGAGTTTGTATTGGTCAAGGGGTAGCTCCAACCCGCGTTCAGCCCTTCGCTGCGAGATGTGTAGAACGGGCCTTTGGCACTGCTTGTAAAACGCGGGCGAAGCACATTGTTGAAAATGGAAAGGACCAGCGAGCTGCGCGAGCCGAGAAACCCTTCGATCACCAGACCAAGGACGATTTGTAAGCTCTGCGGTCCTCCGTCAATTTGTGTCGTGAGCAGTTCCTCTCGCTGGAGGAGATCGAATAGCGTGTAAGCTATCCCGATAGTGCTGCCGAACTGTCCGTGCCCTCCAGAGAAGGAAGCACGTTGCTGGCCGGCTTCCGAGACGCGGATCGTCACGTCAGCCGTATGGGTGATGTCGTCTGTGTCGACTCGAATATCTTCTTTCTTAATTTGATGAAAGTAGCCCGTCCTCGTGAGCCGCGCGAGCCCGCCTTCGAGCGCGTGCTCATCAAATGGCCTTCCTTCCTCTAAACCGATGCGCCGCCGCAGATAGCGATCACTGAATCTGTGAAGACCTTCGAATTCAATTCGTCGCACAATATAGGGCGGTGCGCTGCTAAACCCAATTCTCTCTCTCACACGGTGCGTCTCAAGGTCAAGTGTTCGCGATGTTTCGACGCTTCGCTCGGAGCCGGCCCCTTCGCGGTTATGCTTTGGCGTCCTCGCCGCTACCCATGCATGCCGTAAATCTTCAAGCGCCCTCGCCGAGTACGCTGAGCCGACCTCTGCCTTCGAATACGCCAGGAGTTTTGCTCCGCGCTTACCGCTTGCCTCAGTGAGTTCAGGACTGATACCCACGGATTCAACGCGATAAAAGGGACCAGCTTCGATGGGTACGGAGACTGCGAGACGTTTTCCCGGAATGCGAAATGGCCGCGGGATCCACTTGCAAGCTGTTTTTTCATAGACCGAAACGCGAGCTGTGCCGATCCGCGCTTCAGGGTATCCGTGATCCTGGTAGTAGATCAGTATTTTGGAGCGATCCTCCTCAAATCCCTCGCGCGTGTACGCATCCTTGCCCCGCCACGAGGCGAAAATCGCGCTGGGTGCCGTTCGCCGCATCTCATGCCGGAGCAATTTTGCTGAGAGTTCGGGATGCCCTTCGAACGCAATCCGCCCCACAGGGATGTGTGGCCCATCATGAATTGCAAAGCGCACGTGAACTGTCCCGTTTCGAAACTCTTCGCGATGAATCTCCAGCCGCGGCTGCGGACGGCCCAACTCAGCGAGGGCCGACTGAATTGTTTTTGAAATGCGTTGTAGGTTTGCGGGAGCAGCGGGTTCACCCAACGGGGGAATCAGGTATTGCTCGCCGAGAATTTTTTCAATCTGCGCACGCAAGAGCAGCCGAGATCCCGCGTATTCCACTCTCGTGAGGTAGGGCAGTTCCGTAACGCGGAAAACGAGTCGCACTCGTTGCGTTGTATCGTCGCTACCGAGTGACGACGGGTCTTTCGTGGATTGTGTTTCCACCCCGATTTCGCCGAACCATCCCAGCCGTCCCAGCACCTTTACATCCGATTCGATCTTCTTCAAGTCAAGTGGCGCGCCCGCGTGAGAAGAAATCTGCGCTTCGACCGTCTCTCGAGCGATATGCCGCAGCCCTATGAACACAACTTCATCAATAAGGGAAGTCGAGGCTTCAACAAGCGCAGGCACCTCATCACGGCTCGCCGAGTTGGCCTCATTTCTCGAAGCCGCCTGCAACCCTCCCCCGGCAAACAATACTCCGCCAACGCCAGCCACAACCAGCCATCGCACGATCATCCCTCCTTGCACCAGGAGGATGACTTAAGGGATGAGCGCCACCTGCACGAGGTTGTCTCTGGAAAGTAAGTTTTCAGCGAAATGCGGCACAGTCTGCGATTTCAAACACATTCGTTCTACCTCAGCGGGAGCACGTCGTAGGGCCTCATCATTTCATTGTCTTCATGTTCCAGAATGTGACAGTGCCAAACGTACCTGCCCGTGTAGCCCTCGAACTTCGTAATGATCCTCGTCACCATACCCGGATGCGCTTGCACGGTGTCTTTCCAACCGGCTTCGTTCAGTGCTGGCGGCACAGCTGCGCCGATGTACTCGACTCTTCCGCCCTTGTAGTAGTACTCCGGCTCAAAAGGCCGGCGGTCGAGAATTTGAAAACGGACCAAGTGGAGGTGAATTGGATGCGAGTCATCCGTAAAGTTCAGCAAGTTCCAGATCTCGATGGAATTGAGCGCCGGATTCTCTGTCACCGGCATGTCCCAGTGAGCATTGTTTAGCAGCATCATCACCGGATTCGTGGCTTTGTCATCTTTTTCTCCGAGCGTGAGCACGCGGGTTTTGACGGCATCGGATTCCGCAATTTTCGGTACCGGACGCAGTGCCGTCGGCAGCGCACCGGTGTCCGGCGTTCCCGACTTCAAAACACGAAACTGCATCACCGTCAGAGAGTCATTCGTTACTACCATCTTTTCCCCTGCATGGCCGGAGAAGTCCAGAACAAGGTCGGCGCGCTCGCCAGGCGCGATCAACAGACTTTTTAGTCTCACAGGCGCGGGTAGCAATCCCAGGTCAGTTCCGATCTGGTGAAACTCCTGACCATTGGAAAGTGCAAGATGGAAAAATCTTCCGTTCGCCGCATTGAGTATGCGGAACCGATATTTGCGCGGCTCAACATCGAGATAGGGAAATAATTTCCCATTCACCAAGATCGCATCGCCGAAGCAATCCGGTACCCACGGCGATTCCGGATCTGGCGAGATGGGATAATACAACTGACCTTCAAGGTCTAACGAGCGGTCGCAGATGGTCAGCGGAATCTCGTACTTGCCTTTGGGCAAGTTTAACCCGTCTTCAAAACTGTCTCTTACGAAAAAATTGCCATACAATCCGGCATAAACGTTTAGCCGGGTGATCCCCAAGGCATGGTCGTGGTACCACAGATGCGTGGCATCCTGGCGATTCGGATAGTAGTACGTTTTTGATGTCCCCGGGAGCCACCAATCCTCGGGATAACCGTCGCTATTCGCGGGCGCCTTTGCGCCATGCAGGTGCGTGACTACTCGGACGGCGGGCTTATCTGCTTCCGCGCCGTGAACGGTGTGATCAATGGGCAGAAAGTGGGCCTTCGGAAGTTCGTTCGCCCACTCGACCAGCAATGCCTCGCTGGAGCGTGTTTCAATCGTTGGCCCAGGCGAACCTTCCTCGAATCCCCAAAGTCGTGTCGGCTTCACATCCCGGTGAACCTTGCTCATGAATTGGCGCATCGCCAGACGATAATGGGGAATCACACTGGCTGGATTCTCGGGACTGGGCCGTGTGCCTTGCGACCGGATAATTCCCGGAATGGGAAGCGAGTCCACAAATTTCTCAAGGGAATTCGGGTTGAGCAACGGACGAGCGATGATGCGGGTCTCGTGGACGTTGGTTTGTCCTCCCGCCAGACCCGCCACGAGCATCCCGGAATTTCGCAGGAATTCTCGGCGAGTGAATGAGCCATAGCGTCGTTTCATTCTTCATCCAACAGAAAAGGAAGCATCTACTAAGAGAAGAGGCATGCGGCTTGTCACCGCATGCCTCTCATCCAGCTTAACTTACAACCATGCAAATGCGGATCTACTACCGCTCGTCGTCGTCGTGACTTACGGCCAAGCCAGTGCCCGGATCGAGTACCAAACGGCCGACATTGTCGGATCGCAAGCGCTCGAAATCGAACATCTGATCGATCGAATTGGCGATCGCGTCGAAGGACCCTTGTCCGATGCGCTGGCTGTCCAGCCAGTTGTCCTCAATGAAATGGATGATCGAGGACTGGTCGGTCACCGTGTGGTCCACGAAGTTCTTCTTAGCCCAGGGCGAAACCACTAGCAAAGGCAGGCGCGGGCCATAGCCGCAGCGGCCCTGCGCGTGCGCGTTGCCGGGATCGACGCCGGGAAGCGCCGTGCTGCCGTCGCCGCATGCGCCCGGTGCCGTGAGAGCATCCGCGGGGGCGGTGGATTGATTCAGGATCGGGCCCATCTGGTGGTCGTACCACCCGTCTGAGTCGTCATACGAGATCACCACCGCCGTGCTGTCCCAGTCGTGCGACTTCTGCAGTGCGTTGATCACGTTGACTATAAATGCCTGCTCGTCCAGGGGATCCGAATAGCCGGCGTGCCCATCCTGGAAAGCCTGAGCCTTCAAGAAGCTGACCGCAGGGAGTTTGCCCGCCTTGACCGCCGCGAAGAAATCGTTGATGTCATAGTTGTGATTTGCAGGACCATCGTGGCCGATCTCAGAAATGGATGCCGGACGCGTGTGTTTTGGATTCGCGGTTTCGGGATGATACTGGAACATGGCATGGTGCGGGATGTAGTCGGACGTCACTGGTACGAGAACGGAGCCTGTGCTCCGTGCGCATCCTGTGGTGCCATTTGCGTTCGCGATGGTCAGGTCAAACCCGCCCATGAAAGAACCCCAGCTAACGCCCGCCGCGTTCAGCAGATGGCCAATGTTATGACCGGACATCTGGACTTGATTACGGGTTGGGGATGAACAAATATCGTTGAGTGGGTCCGGGTCTCCGACGACGGTCAGCGAGCCGCTGCCGCCATCGGTCTCGTTCCCGGTACCGTTAATTACGTTCACCGCGCCGTTAGTTTGGCCGGCCACGAGATTCAGCAGTCCCGGCGTCGAAGGCCCAAACGTGGTTCCATAGGAATTGTCGCTCATGGCAAAGTACTGGGCGTAGTTCCAGTACGCCGTGACGGTGTTCCCATCGAAATAGCCCATCGTCAGACCCTTGGTGGTCACCGCAAGTGGCGGCGCATTCGGTGGCGGTCCCGCTGTTCCCACTTTGCTGGGGAATAGGTCCATCAATCCCAAGTGAACGGCTGCCTGTTCCGGGCCATAGGCGTGATTCTGATCGTTCGTGAACGCCTGCGAGCGGTCCAGGCGGAAAGGATTCGTGGCGCCGGTACCATTGCCCGCACCCAGAGAGTTGGGGTTGCTGCTGAGGAGCGCTGCGGAAAGCCCGTTGACCGTCGGAGTTTTCTTCTTCGCGTGAAATGCCGGCTCGCCATCTGGGTTTAACGCGTTCGGATACGTCCCGAAGTAGTGGTCGAAGGACACATTTTCCTGAAAAATGATCACGATGTGCTTGATCGGAGTGACGGGGTCGCTGTTGCTGGGATTTCGAGCAAATGCTGGAGCGGCCGGCAAAAGGCTCAGGGCGGCGGCCGTGGCAATCGCCATCGCCTTTTTGAAGCAATCGTACATATCTATCTCTCCTTTTAAAGTCGGTCTAGCATTACTAGACCTTTGTTACCCGGACGGGACAAATCCGGCGGGCGGGCACGAGTGGGGCATACCCCAGGACAACCTTGTAGGCTGTTTGTGTTATTGCCAGATGAACACTCGGTCAAAACTGATTTATGGATGGCTCCATCCCGGCTGAACCGCTGTCCGTAATCGTGACCGCGCTTTACTGCCCCGATCCGAAGGTTCAGGTTCCTTCCAGCGCTGCGTTGACTCCGCTTGTTTTAGAAGACTAAGATGCCTCGCCGTGCGCAACCCCCCCGCTAAGTCCCGCCGCAACTTCCGGTTGCCTCATCCCCAGCCCCTGGACGCCCTGACCTACGCCCGCTTCACTGGGATTCCTACCTTCCTGCGTCTGCCCCACATCACCCAGCCCGCGGAACTCGAAGTCGCCCTGATCGGTGTTCCTTTTGACGGCGGCACAACCTATCGCCCCGGACCGCGCTTCGGGCCGCGTCATGTGCGCCTTCAGTCGGCGATCATCCGCCCCTGGAATCCCGTCCTACAGGTAAATCCGTTCGCCAAGCTTCGCGTCGCCGACTTTGGCGATCTCCCTGTGAATCCGCTCTCGATCGAGGACACTTTTCTCCGCATCGAAAAGGGAATGACTCCGCTTCTCGAGGCGGGGGTGCGTTGTGTTTGCGTGGGAGGCGATCACTCCATCAGCCTTCCGATCCTCCGTGCTGTGGCAAAAAAGCGTGGACCTGTTTCTCTCATCCAATTCGACGCTCACAGCGATTTGTGGGACGAGTATTTCGGCAGCAAGTACTCTCACGGGACTCCGTTCCGCCGCGCTTTTGAAGAGGGTCTCTTAGTGGATAGCGAAGTGTTGCAGGTCGGTCTTCGTGGTCAAGTCTATGGCGAAGATGATTTCGACTTCGCCCGCGCCCACAAAGTCAGGATGGTCACCGCTGAAGAATTTCACAAGAAGGGTTTGCCGACCGTTCAGCGGCATCTACGCGCGTTCCGCGGCAAGCCCGTTTACGTGACGCTCGATATCGACGCCGTCGATCCCGCTTACGCCCCCGGTACCGGCACGCCCCAAGTCGGCGGCCTAACCAGCATCCAAATCCTAGAACTCGTTCGCGCCTTGCGCGGCCTAGACATCATCGGCTGCGACCTCGTCGAAGTTTCTCCGCCCTACGACACCGGCGAAATTACTTCACTGCTTGCCGCGAATCTCCTCTACGAATTGCTCTGCGTCCTCTAAATGCCTTCTCTCGCTCGCAAACTTCGTCTACACGACTACTTTGCTCTCGCCTTCGGCACCATGATTGGCACTGGGTGGCTTGTCCTCATGGACGATTGGCTCGGCAGAGGAGGTCCTGCGGGCGCGGCACTTGCCTTTGCCCTCGGCGGCATCATTCTGCTTCCCGTTGGTTATGTTTACGGTCAGTGGGTTAAACGTCTTCCCGACGCAGCCGGCGAAGCCGCCTATACGGCACAGGTTTTTCCACCCATCGTCAGCTACTTCACCGGCTGGATGATGCTTCTCGCCTACTTTATCGTGTGCCCGTGGGAAGCGGTCGCCCTCGGAAAAATCGCCGCATACATTTTCCCCTGGCTCGACTCTTTCGAGCTATATCGGGTCGCTGGGCAGCCGGTATTCCTCCCTAGGCTGGTCCTGGGTATCGCGCTCACCTTGCTGCTGGCAACCATCAACTACCGCGGCATCCGCCTCAGCGCGAACTTCCAGAAAACCATGTCTTCCATGGTCCTGCTCATTTTCCTCGCGCTCGTCGGGATCAGCGCTGTCCGTGGCGTACCCGCGAATTTTCATCCTGCGTTTCGCGCTACTCCTTTCCTATCGATCCTGCTCACCCTACAAATCGTTCCGTATTTCCTGACGGGTTTTGAGTCTGTCCCCAAATACGCGGAAGAGGCCAACCCGGACTTCCGCCAAACCAGCTACATGCAAGCCATCGGCCTCGCTCTGGGAGTCGGTGCGCTCTTCTATGCTCTCTCGATCACCGCGGTCGCATACATCGCCCCGTGGCAATCCCTGCTCGGCAAACGCTTCGCCACCGCAATTGCCTTCGAGCATGGCATCGGCAGACACTGGCCCGTTCAACTCATTCTCGCCATGGCGCTCTTCGGACTCTTCCAATGTTTCAACGGAAACTTCGCCGCTTCCACGCGCATGCTTTTTGCCTTTGCCCGGCGCGGAACCGTTGCTACGCGCTTTGCGACAATCCACGAAAGATTTTCCACGCCTTCCGTCGCTGTCATCGGTGTCACGGTAGGAACGCTGCTCGGACTCCTTCTCGGGGATGCGATCCTGGTTCCCATCACAGAGGTTGGCTCGATGGCCTCTGCACTCGGCTGGCTGGCCGCCTGCGTTTCCTTCTGGCTCGTCGAGCCGCGGCCGCGCATGCGCTTCCCGACCGGCCTCGGTATTTGCGTTTCTTTGCTTCTGCTGCTGATGAAACTAGTCCCCGCTTTTCCCGGCCACTTCACGCCTACGGAATGGATAGCCCTGGCTATATGGCTACTCATCGGCGCCATCCTTCATCGCCGCTCCCAATCCGCATCTGCGATCCTCGCTAAGTGAGCGCTCCGATTGGCTGTTGCCCGCGGCCACTCCGGACGCCTCCAAGCTCTCTCACCCTGTCATGTATACTCTCGAAGGAGTCTGACTGGCATTCAAACATGATCCCTTTCTTGCATCTCGGACCTTTGGCTATCCCCACGTTTGGGTTGATGGTAGCGACCGGCATGCTCGTCGCGGCTTACGTATTGCAGGCCGACTTCAATCGCCGCAGATCGCAACTCGCGAGCATTTCCGCCAGAAATGAAAAGGACGAAGGCTTTCTGATCATCGGAATCGCGGGGCTTGCCGGTTTGATTGGCGCACGCCTCTATCACGTCCTCGAAAGTCCGCATGAGTTCTTCGCGGACCCGTGGCCACAGCTCTTCAGCCGTTACGGCTTTGCCTGGTTCGGCGGTTTTCTCGGCGGATTTATTGCCCTCCTGATTCTGGCGCGCTGGTCAAAAATTCCTGTTCTCGAATTTCTGGACATTTGCTCGCCCGCCGCAGGCGTCGGCTACGCCATCGGACGGCTCGGTTGCCTGCTGTCTGGCGATGGTGACTATGGTATTCCGACTTCGCTTCCGTGGGGCATGAGCTTTCCCAACGGTCTTGTCCCCACGACCGAACGCGTACATCCCACTCCCCTTTACGAGTTTTTCATCTGGCTGGCGATTGCAGCTTTTCTCTGGCACATGGGCACGAAGTCTCTGCGCGGTCCCAAAGCCAAAGGCGAAATCTTCTGCAATTACCTCATTCTCACCGGCATCGCCCGCTTCCTTATCGAATTTATTCGCATCAACCCGCGTTCGTTTTTCGGTATGTCCAATGCCCAGGCCGCAAGCGTCGTTTCCATCCTGCTCGGCGCGGTGTTGCTTTGGCGTATTAAAAGCCAATTCCACGGTCAGAAAAAAGAGCACCGCATCGTAGAGCACATCATGTCGCGCGGCGACGTTCTCCAACCGGAATATCATCGCCCTACGCCGGAATGCCCACATCCTGAGCGCTGGCGCATGTACGATTCGATGAGCGCCGAGGTCGAAGTGCTGGATTTCTTGAAAGCCATGGTCACCACGATCAAGCCGGAACTTATCGTCGAGACCGGCACATTTTCCGGGCTAAGCACGCTGCGCATCGCGGAAGGCCTGAAGGCCAACGGCTTTGGCCGCGTCATCACGTGCGAGTACGACGCCAAAGTGTTCATGGCCGCCGAAAAGCGCTTCGCTTCTTCCGGCCTCGGCCAATGGATTGACGCGCGCAACGAATCCAGCTTGGACATGAAAGTCGAGGGCCGCATCGATCTTCTCTTCTGCGACAGTGACGCGCCCCTCCGCGAGCAGGAAGTGCTCAAGTTTCTCCCGCAGATGAACCCGCACGGCCTAATCCTCATGCACGACGCAAGTTCGCTGATGAAAACGGTCCGCGAAGCCGCGCTCAAGCTCGAGGCGGAAGGACTGATCTCGGTGATTCTCTTACCTACGCCGCGGGGTTTGGTGGTTGCGCAAAAGCGCGAGGGACGCACTTAGATTAGAGACGCGCTGCCCAAAATAAATTCGGAAAGAGTGAAACAAAACTCAGAGCATCTGCCGCAGAACATACTGCAAGATTCCGCCGTGGTGATAGTAGGAGACTTCCTCCGGCGTATCGACGCGCGCAATGGCCGTGAATGTCTTCGTCGAGCCATCGCTGGACTTGGTCCGCACAGTGATCGTTTTCTTGGGCGAAAGCGACGCCACACCTTCGAAGTCGAAAACCTCTGGTCCCGTTACTCCGAGCGTCTCGCGATTTTCGCCAGCCTTGAATTCCAGTGGCAGCACTCCCATGCCAACCAGATTGCTGCGATGGATGCGTTCGTAGCTCTCCGCGATCACCGCACGAACGCCAAGCAATCGCGTCCCCTTGGCCGCCCAATCGCGCGATGACCCCGATCCATACTCCTTGCCCGCCAGAACGATCAGCGGTACTCCACCTTCGCGATACTTCACTGCGGCATCATAAATCGTCATCTTCTCGTTGTCCGGCAGAAAGAGCGTCCAACAGCCTTCCGTTCCGGGGGCGAGTTGATTGCGCAGCCGAATATTCGCAAACGTCCCGCGCATCATCACTTCATGATTGCCCCGACGCGCCCCATACGAATTGAACTCGTGCGGCTTCACGCCGTTCGCAATCAAGTATTTCCCCGCAGGCGAATCGACAGGAATCGATCCCGCCGGAGAGATGTGATCCGTTGTCACGCTATCCCCAAGAATGGCGAGAACACGCGCGCCGTGAATATCAGCGAGAGACGGCGGCGTCTTCGGCATGTTCTCAAAAAACGGGGGCTGCTTGATGTACGTGGACTTCGGGTCCCAGCGATACAAGTCGCCTTCGGGAACGGGCATGGATTTCCAGTGCGCGTCGCCTTCGAACACGTTGGCGTATTCCTTGCTGTACATTTCGCTCGTCACGGAATCCCGCACTGTCGATTCAATCTCCTGTGGCGTGGGCCAGATGTCTCGCAGATAAACCGGTTTACCCGCGGAGTCGGAGCCCAGCGATTCCGTCGTCAAATCCATATCCATGCGTCCGGCAAGCGCATAGGCCACGACAAGCGGCGGAGACGCCAAATAGTTCGCGCGCACCAGCGGATGAATGCGTCCCTCGAAATTTCGATTCCCGCTGAGCACCGCTACGGCCACCAAGTTGTTGTCCTTGATCGCCGTGCCGATCGCTTCCGGCAACGGCCCGCTGTTGCCGATGCACGTCGTGCATCCGTATCCGACCAGGTGAAAGTTCAATTTTTCAAGATAGGACATCAACCCGGAGGCTTCGAGATAGTCGGTCACCACTTTCGAACCCGGCGCAAGACTTGTCTTGACCCACGGCTTCACATGCAGCCCTCGCTCGACCGCCTTCTTCGCGAGCAGGCCCGCTCCCAGCATCAGCGAAGGGTTCGAAGTGTTCGTGCAACTCGTGATTGCCGCAATCACCACCGCCCCGCTTGAGAGATCAAATGAGTCACCGTTATTCCGCACGGCAACGTGTTTATCCGGAGTTCCTTCCACGACCTTGGTGAAAGAACTCTTGGCGTTGCGCAACGACACGCGATCCTGCGGGCGCTTCGGCCCCGCGACCGTCGGCTCCACGGTTCCGAGATCCAACTCCAGTTTGTCACTGAACACCGGATCGGCCATGTCATCGGTCCGGAACAGCATCTGCTCCTTGCAATACGCCTCGACAAGCGCGATCTGTTCAGCCCCACGCGCTGTAAACTGCAAGTACGCGAGCGTCTCCTCGTCGACCGGGAAGAATCCCATTGTCGCGCCGTACTCCGGCGCCATGTTGGCGATCGTCGCCCGGTCCGGCACGCTCAAGCTGGACAGCCCCGTCCCGCAGAACTCTACGAATTTGCCTACCACGCCCTTCTTCCGCAGCATTTCCGTCACGGTCAAAACCAGGTCTGTGGCGGTGCATCCTTCGCTAAGTTTCCCATGCAAGCGGAAGCCAACCACGTCGGGAATTAGCATCGAAGACGGCTGGCCAAGCATGGCCGCTTCTGCCTCGATCCCGCCCACGCCCCAACCAAACACACCAAGAGCATTCACCATCGTCGTGTGCGAATCCGTCCCCACAACGGAATCGGGATACGCTTCGACCCTGCTCCCCGACGGCATCGCGCACACCACCCGCGCGAGGTATTCGAGGTTCACTTGATGGCAGATCCCCGTATCCGGCGGCACCACCTTGAAATTCTGAAAGGCCGTCTGTCCCCAGCGCAAGAACGCGTAGCGTTCTATATTCCGCTGGAATTCCAGTTCGGCGTTCAAACCAAAAGCGCTCGCGCTGCCGAAGTTGTCGACTTGTACAGAATGGTCAATGACCAGCTCCGCCGGGAAAAGCGGATTGATCAGCCTCGGATTGCCGCCCATGCGCTTGATGGCCTCCCGCATCGTGGCCAGATCGACCACGGCGGGCACTCCGGTAAAATCCTGGAGCAATACGCGCGCGGGCATGAACGCGATCTCTTTTTCAGCGGCTCCCGGCGTCCAGTTTGCCAGCGCTCGAATATCATCGGGCCGTACAAACTGCCCTTCCTCGCAGCGCAAAAGGTTTTCGAGAAGTATCCGGAAGGAAAACGGCAGCTTCGCCAAATCGCAGGAGATCTTTTTTTCAAGAAACTCAAGCCGGTGAATATCGAACGATTGCGCACCCACATTGAGCTTGTCGCGCGTTCCGAAGGAGTTCCCTGCGGCAATAGCCATTCTCGCCGTCCTTTCGATCAAGTCAGCAGCCTTCTATGATAACCGAAAACGATTCCTCGCGGCGGAGCAGCGGTTATACTGTTCAAGACGTGAATATCGTCCTAATTTCAACGTATGAGCTCGGGCGGCAGCCATTTGGACTGGTGTCCCCTGCAGCCTGGCTGCGCAAGCGCAACCAGGAAGTTGTCTGTCTAGACCTTTCCCGCCAATCTCTGGACCAAGCCGCCGTTCGCGCCGCCGGATTGATCGCCATATACCTCCCGATGCACACGGCGACGCGGCTTGCTGCGAAGCTGATCCCACGCCTGCGTCAGCAGAACCCGCTCGCTCATCTTTGCTGTTACGGTCTGTACGCCCCCATGAATGCAGATTATCTGCGCACGCTTGGCGTCGCGACCATTCTCGGCGGAGAATTCGAGCAAGGGCTTGTGCAACTCGTGGAACGCGTCGAAAGCGACAACGGTGCCAAACCATCACCGCAACCGGAACCTCTTGTCTCGACCGAACGCCTCGCGTTTGAGGTCCCGGACCGTTCGGGGACGCCATCCATCGACAAGTATGCCCATCTCATTATTCCCGGCGGTGGCTTCCGGCTCGTGGGTTCGACGGAAGCCAGCCGCGGCTGCAAACATCTTTGCCGCCATTGCCCCATTGTCCCGGTCTATAAAGGCGTCTTTCGAATCGTCAGCCGCGACGTGGTCATGCAAGACATTCGCCAGCAAGTCGCCGCAGGCGCGCAGCACATTTCCTTCGGCGATCCCGATTTTTTCAATGGCATTCGCCATGCCATCGCGCTTGCCGAAGGATTGCACCGCGAATTTCCCAGCGTTACCTACGACGTCACCATAAAAATTGAGCACTTACGAAAATACGAATGGTACCTGCCAAAGCTCAAAGACACCGGCTGCCTCTTCGTCATCAGCGCGGTCGAATATCTCGATGACACCGTGCTCCGCGCTCTCGACAAAGGCCACAGCCGCGAGGATTTTTTGCACGTTGTTCACGCTTTCCGCAAGCTCGGCCTGATTCTTCACCCCACGTTCGTCCCTTTCACCCGATGGACCACGATGGAAAGCTACTTGGATCTGCTACGCGTGTTACACGCTGAATCCTTGATGGAAAATGTCGCGCCCATCCAGCTCGGCATCCGCTTGCTCATTCCAGAAGGTTCGCGGCTTCTGGAGTTGGACGAAGTCCGCCGCAACATCGGGCCGTTTGATCCGGAGTCGCTGTTCTATCCTTGGAAACATTCTGATCCGCGCGTCGACGAGCTCAGCGAAACGGTACAAGCTATCGCTGCCGAGGGTGATCGCAGAAAGGAATCTCGCTCAATCATTTTCGAACGCATCTGGAAAACAGCGCATGCTGCTGCCGGGCTCACGGCCCCAGTCCTTCCAGCATGGCAAGCGCCCATAGCCGCCATTCCGTTTCTCAGCGAACCGTGGTACTGCTGCGCCGAGCCAACCCGCGAACAGTTTGTCTCGCTCGGCCAAGTCTCGCAGAAGCTCGAAGAAGCGGTACCGGTCACCGGCAGCCAGGTCTAGCCGCCATGTTCACGAATCCTTCAAAATAAAAGCAAATGCCGCGACTCCTGCTCTTCACCGCCAAACTCGGCTACCAGACGCGCAGCTTCGACCAAGCCGCTCGAAATCGCGGCGTCGATCTCCTGTTCGTCACGGATCGCTGTCACCAACTCGACGACCCTTGGGGTGACCGCGCGATTTCCGTACATTTCGAGTCGCCGGACGCGGCTGCCCATGCGGTACTCGAAGCGCTGCGCGATCAACATCAAGACATCGATGGAATTCTTGCTCTCGGCGATCGTCCTGCCGTGGCGGCCGCCTACGTCGCCCGCGGGCTCGGAGTCCTTTACAATCATCCCGCCGCCGTCGAAGCCTGCCGCAGCAAACTGCGCATGCGCGAAGTATTTCGCGAAGCTGGTCTACGGGTGCCCTGGTTTCTCTCTCTCTCGGTTAATCCCGCGCCAGAACCCTCACTGCTCGGCGTTTCTTATCCTTGCGTCCTGAAACCACTATCGCTCTCGGCCAGCCAAGGCGTCGTCCGCGCAAACTCCCGCGAAGAATTTATTTCCGCCTCCACCCGGATCCGCCGTTTGCTGGAATCCCCGGAAATCCGTGCCACGCGTGAGCCGAACCTCGATCAAATCCTCGTCGAAGGATATATTCCTGGCAGGGAAGTAGCCGTCGAAGGTTTGCTGACCGATGGCAAGCTGCGCGTCCTGGCCATTTTTGACAAACCGGATCCTCTCGAAGGCCCCTACTTCGAAGAAACCATCTACGTTACGCCTTCGCGCCTCGCTGATTCGCAACAGTCCCAAATCGAACGCTGTGCCGTGGAGGTGGTTCGCGCGCTGGGACTGTCGCAGGGCCCTGTTCACGCAGAGTTCCGCGTAAACGACGAAGGCGTTTGGCCATTGGAAGTTGCGCCGCGGCCCATCGGCGGCCTCTGCGCGCGGGCGCTGCGATTTGCGCCGGACGCGGCCAGCCAACCCATCGGCCTCGAAGAATTGCTCTTGCGCCACGCGCTAGGTCTATCGGGCAGCGATTGGCCGCGCGAACAAGCGGCCTCCGGAGTAATGATGATTCCCGTCCCCAAAAGCGGCATCCTGGAGAAAATCGAAGGCGAAGACTCTGCGCGAAGCGTCCCTGGAATTGCTGCGCTCGAAATCACTGCGCGCCTGCACGACTACATCGTCGCCTGGCCCGAAGGTTCAAGCTACATGGGTTTTCTGTTTGCAACAGGAAATACTGCCAAAGAAGCGGAACAAGCGATCCGCACGGCCCACGCCAAGCTGCATTTTGAACTGACGCCGCGCTTGCCTGTCGAACACCCCGTCACACGCCGCCTGCCCGCCCGAGGAAACTAGCCCTTGGCTTTGGGAGCTACGTAGCCTTCGGGCAGCTTGGCGCCAGCGCCAAAGAAAAACTCCTCCATCTGCTCTCCCATGATTTTCTGCGAATTCGGGTCAACGGGGTTAAGGCGATACTCGTTCATAATCATCTTCGAATGCTCGATCCACAGTTTCCACGCCTCTTTCGAAACATTCTCGTAAACACGCTTCCCCAATTCCCCCGCCCACGGAATGCGGTCGAGTCCCGGCATCTCCTTGCCAAACTTTACGCACAGCACCATCCGTGTTCCGGTCTTGACTGGTTCGCTTTGGGCCGGAGCGGGATCGCAAGACTCGTTCGCCATTCGAATCACCTCTCAAGATTGCCAATTCTCAACATACTGCATCTTCACGAAATTGCCTAGTGTGTGCCGCGTTCGGAGACCCTGCTCACGTGGTTTGTTATCCATTCATACATTTGATGGCATAAAGGTGGTTTGCAGAGACGGCGGTCCGGTGTAACAATACAATTATGCGAAAACCATACACTTTAGCGGTATCAACAGTTGCGGCGGGGTTGATGATCCTTGGCATTGTTCAAGCGCAGCAGACTCCCCCCGCAAGCGCTCCACAAACTCCTCCAGCCACCACAACCAAGCCACCCGCCGCTAAGCCCGGGTCCACCGTGGCAAAAAAACCAGCCGTTCTGACGCTCAAAACGCAGAAAGACAAAGCCAGCTACGCCATCGGTTTGAATATCGGCAAGAGCATGAACAAGGACTCTGTCGATGTTGACACAAGTATTCTCCTGCGCGGCCTGAAAGATGGTTTGGCCGGCGCTAAGCCGCTGCTGACAGACGACGAAGCGCGGGCCGTGATGACCACACTGCAGTCCGAGATGCGCAAGAAACAGGAAGCCAAGATGCTTGTTCAGGGAGAGGCCAACAAAAAGGAAGGCGAGGCATTTCTAGCCGGCAACAAGACCAAAGACGGCGTCGTCACCCTCCCGAGTGGCCTGCAATACAAAATCTTGAAAGAAGGAACGGGTGCAAAGCCTGTAGCCACGGATACTGTCGTCTGCAACTACAGGGGCACGCTTCTCGACAACACCGAATTCGACAGCTCCTACAAGCGCGGCCAGGCTGCCACATTTCCCCTCAGCAATGTGATCAAGGGCTGGACCGAGGCCTTGCAGCTCATGCCCGTTGGATCCAAGTGGCAGCTTTTTATTCCATCGGAACTTGCCTATGGCCCGCGGGGCGGCCCTGGCGGCGCCATCGGTCCCAACGCAACCCTGATCTTTGAAGTCGAACTGGTGTCCGTTCAGCCCAAGGCCGAAGTCCAGGTTCCCAAGCCAACCCCGAGCCCGAGCCCGAATCCAAATCAGTAATAAGCGTTCATGCATCGTTGGTCGACTCGCCAGCGGAATCCCTCCCTGGCGAGGATCCCGTCTTCCAAGTTCAGACAGGAAAACCCATCTCCTTCTAGACGTCCCTCAAGTGTTGAACCGTTTGAAATACGCCATTCATGTGTTTTCTTAGCCCGAAACGTTTATTATGTATACCTTTACTGCGCAGGCGGAGGAACGGCGCATTTGCCTGAGATCACCACTCTGTTTTGGGACATTGGCGGAGTCATTCTTACCAACGGCTGGGACCGTAACTCACGCCGGGCAGCTGCCACTACTTTCAAATTTGACTATGAAGAATTTCAAGACCGTCACGATCTTTCCTTTCCCGCCTTCGATTCCGGTCTCATCACGCTGAATGAATACCTTGACCGCACTCTCTTTTATCGCCCGCGCTCGTTCACCCGTGAAGAGTTCACCGCCTTCATGTTTGCGCAGTCGAAAGAACATCCGGAAACCCGAGCCGTGCTCGCCGATGCCGCGCGCAAGGGCACGTATCTTATCGGTTCCATCAACAACGAGCCCCTCGAGCTAAACCAGTACCGCATCGAAGCCTTCTATCTGCGCCGCGATTTTCTCGTTTTCTTCAGCTCCTGCTATGTCCGCTCGCGCAAGCCTGAAGAGACGATCTTTCGCATCGCCCTCGAGGTCACGCAACGCCCGCCGGAGCAGTGTGTCTTCATCGATGACCGGTCACTCAATCTTGAATGTCCCCGGCGCTTGGGGTTCAACGTGATCCATCATCAAAATGCGGAGCAATTGCGTTCCGAGCTTCGAAATCATGGCGTTAAGGTATAGTTTCCTGCGCCCGCTTTGAGGCGCGGCAAGTCCGCAGACGAGCTGAGGGGACCAATGGCTGAGCATAGCAACCGATCGGGAAGTCTTTATGGCGGCACGGCAGAGCCCTGCGCCGTCGTGCTGTTTGGCGCCTCGGGCGATTTAGCCAAGCGCAAAGTCATTCCGGCGATGTTCGATCTCGCCACTCACAATTCCCTCGGCTCCCGCTACGTCATCGCGGGGTTCGCCCGCACTCCCATGAGCGACGAAAATTTTCGGGCCACCACCAGCGAAGCCGCTAAGACCTTATCCGAGCTCGGCCAGATCGACCCGAAGCAATGGGACGATTTCGCGTCCTGCCTCCACTACATCTCGGGCGATTACTCCGATCCGCAAGCCTACCAGCAACTTGTCAAACGCCTCGCGGAGCTTGAAGCAGAAAAAAAACTCGGCGGCAACCGCCTCTTCTACCTTTCCACCCCGCCGGAAGTCTACCCCCACATTGTCGAGCAACTCGGCCGCGCTGGCCTCGCGCGACCGTCCTCGCCGAATTCCTGGGTGCGCATCATCATTGAGAAGCCGTTTGGCCGCGATCTCGCCACCGCCAAGGAACTCAACAAGATCGTTCTCAAGGTCTTCGAGGAAACGCAGGTCTACCGAATCGATCACTATCTCGGTAAAGACACCGTCCAGAATTTGCTGGTTCTTCGTTTCAGCAACGGCATCTTCGAGCCCCTGTGGAACCGCAACTACGTCGATTGCGTTCAAATCACCGCAGCGGAAACACTCGGTGTCGAGCGGCGAGGCGGGTTCTATGAAACCACGGGCGCGCTTCGCGACATGATCCAAAGCCACGTCCTGCAACTCACTTCCCTCGTGGCCGTCGAGCCGCCCGCTTCCTTCGATGCCACCTCCGTGCAAAATGAAAAGCTCAAGGTTTTGCAATCCATCCGCCCGTTTAATCTCGAGATGGTCGCGCAATCCGTTGTGCGCGGCCAATACGCGCCGGGCCAGCTGGACGGCAAGCGCCTGCCTGGCTATCGCGAAGAACCTGGAGTCAGCCCGACCTCTCGTACAGAAACGTTTGTCGCCGCCCAGTTGTTGATCGACAATTGGCGCTGGGCCGGCGTCCCCTTTTACTTGCGCACCGGGAAGCGGCTGGCCACGCGCAGCACTGAAATCATGATTCAGTTCCGCTCCGCCCCCCACATCGTCTTCCGTGATCGTGCCATCGAACCGAACCGCCTCATTCTCAACATCCAGCCAGAAGAGGGCATCTCCGTTTCCTTCGGCGCCAAGCGCCCGGGAACTGAGATGCGCATCGGAAATGTCAACATGAACTTCAGCTACAAGGAGGGCTTTGGCGAAGCCTCGCGCAGCGCTTACGCCACACTCGTCAACGATTGCCTGCGCGGCGACGCCACGCTCTTTGATCGCGGCGACAACGTCGAAGCCGCTTGGGCGCTCATCGACCCCATTCTTGACGTTTGGAGCGCCGCGAAGAGCGCCAAGGTTCCGGAGTATCCTGCGGGAAGCTGGGGCCCGCGCGAATCGGATCTCTTGCTCGAACGTGACGGGAAAAAGTGGATCAATCCATGATTTCGAGCCTGGGTAGCGATAGCGAACAGCAGCACGACGGGGGGATTCGGTGATTCTTGCGGGCGACGTCGGCGGTACAAAGTGCAACCTTGCGCTCTTCTCCGAGAAAAACGGGAAGCTTACTCCCATCTTTAAGCAACGGTTTGCCAGCAAGGATTTTGCGCAATTTGACCTTATCGTGCGGGAATTCTCGCTGCAGGCCGCACCTCACCTTAGAGCGGAAAAAATTCGCGCAGCCGGATTTGGAGTCGCTGGCCCGGTCGTTAACAATCGCGTCCGAGCCACGAATCTCCCCTGGACCGTCGAAGCCTCCACCCTTGCAAGTGCGCTGAACCTTCGAGACGTTGTCCTGATGAACGATCTTGGCGCCACCGGTCACAGCATCGAGTATCTCGCTCCCGAGGAATACTGCATCCTCAATCCTGGCGAGCCCGAGTACGGCGGAACCCGCGCTCTCCTCGCTGCCGGCACCGGTCTCGGTCAATCCATCCTCGTTTGGGATGGTGCCCGCTACCGCGTTGTGCCTTCCGAAGGCGGCCATTCCGATTTCGCGCCGCACACCGAACAGCAGATCGAACTTCTCCGCTACATGCGCCGACGCTATCCGCAAGTAAGCTGGGAGCTCATCCTCTCCGGCCGCGGTTTTCGCACCATTCACGAATTCCTTGCTCCAGACGTCAAGCACCACTCCTTCGAGGATCCCGGCATGGATCCCGCTCCTGAAATCAGCAAACTCGGACTCTCCAAAGAGTGTCCCGTGTGCTCCGACACTCTGGATCTCTGGACGGCCATCTACGGCGCCGAGGCCGGCAACCTCGCTCTCAAAGTTCTCGCCCTCGGCGGCGTCTACGTTGCCGGTGGCATCGCCGTGAAAATCATCGAGAAGATCAAGGACGGCGCCTTCTTTGCCGCCTTCCGCGACAAATGGAAATTCGAAAGCCTTCTAAGCAACATTCCCGTCTCTGTCGTCCTCAACGAATCCGCCCCGCTCCTCGGCGCCGCCTACGAAGCGCTGGCGTCGCTTCCGCATCCCTAAGTTTTCTTTGCGTGTCCGGTCCCTAAGAAGTTCCAGCTCATTCCAGCGAATAAGATCTTCTACGGGAGGCCTTGCCCCTCCCGTTGCCCCCTGATGTCGAACCTGGTACGAACAAGTATGGCTATGGGCCGGGCGCCGAAACGCCTGTTCATCCGTCACGATTCACAACTCGCTCACATGTCTCGCGAATGGAAACGTTACGTTGCCGCGCGCTTCTGCAACTCGAAAATGCTTGCTAGCTTTTTCCCACGCCTCTATTCGACGGCGATTTCCCCGATTGGAAGCCCTTCTCCCGCATCGCCGGAATCGTCTGGCTCGTCTTCTATCTGCCTTCCTGCTCTACGCTGCGGCCCACCGCACCGGTTTTCTGATCATCGATTACGTCAATCTCATCATTCACGGAGGCGGCCACTTTTTCTTCTGTTGGTTTGGCCACACCATCATGATTCTCGGCGGCACACTCGGCGAATTCCTGGTCCCGCTCCTGTATACCGCCTATTTCTGGTGGAAACGCGAAACTACTGCCGTGGCCTTCTCGAGCTTCTGGTTCTTAGAAAACTTCCCCTACATCGGTACCTACATGGCCGACGCGCGCACGTCCGCATTTGCCGCTGGTAGGCTCGGAGGAAAGCGATTGGACGATTCTTTTCACTCCATGGGGCCTGCTTGGAAAGGACCAACAAATCGGCGCAACGACCTGCGCCCTCGGCTGGCTGGGCATGCTCGCCACCGTCGCTTGGCTCGCCTGGCGCATTTGGAGCGACGCCAAAGCACGGGACTGATCGCTCCTAGAAGTCCGTTTTGCTGCCAGGTTTCAACTCTCAACCTTACAGTTTTTTGGTAAACTACCCAGATCGAGATTTCTTTCTGATGCAAATGCCAAGGAGCAAGTCATGAGCAGTGCCGTAACAACCCAAGTCACCGAGCTGCAAAACTACATCAATGGCGCCTGGCGCCACCCCTCCTCCACCGAATTTTTCGACGTCACTAATCCCGCCACCACCGAGATCCTCGCTCGCACGCCGATGTCGTCATCCGCCGATGTCGACGCCGCCGTCCAGGCCGCCGCCGACGCCTTCCCCGCGTGGCGCCGCACTCCTCCCGGCGAGCGCGTTCAATATCTTTTCAAGCTCAAGAACCTGCTCGAAGAGCACCTCGACGAACTCTCCCGCCTAATCACTCTGGAAAACGGCAAGACCTTCGCCGAAGCTAAAGCCGAACTCCGCCGCGGCATAGAAAACGTCGAAGTCGCCTGCGGCATTCCCATGATGATGCAGGGCTACAACCTCGAAGACGTCACGCCCGGCGTCGATGAAATGCAAATCCGCCAGCCGCTAGGAGTCGTCGCCGCCATTGTTCCCTTTAATTTCCCCGCCATGATTTCCTACTGGTTCCTGCCGTACGCCATCGCTTGCGGCAACACGTTTGTGCTCAAGCCCTCCGAGCGCGTCCCCCTCAGCATGATCCGCGCCTTCGAACTCCTGGAAAAAACCGGCCTCCCCAAAGGCGTCGTCAATCTCGTCAACGGAGGCAGAGATGTCGTCAATGCGCTCTGCGATCATCCCCAAGTACGCGCCATCAGCTTCGTGGGTTCCACTCCCGTCGCCAAGCACGTCTATGCTCGCTCAGCCGCGAGCGGCAAGCGCATGCAATGCCAGGGCGGCGCAAAAAATCACGTCATCGTCCTCCCTGACGCCGACATGGAACTAGCCACGCAAATCATCAGTGACAGCGCCTTCGGATGCGCCGGCCAACGCTGCCTGGCCGTTTCCGTAGCCGTCACCATTGGCGATGCCCAAGAATCCTTTCGCGATTCCATCGCCCGCTCCGCTTCGACTCTCCGCGTCGGCGATGGCCTCGAACCCGGTGTGCAGATGGGCCCTGTCATTTCCAGCGAGAGCAAACGTCGCATCGAATCGCTGATTTCCGCTGGCGTCGGCGAAGGCGCCAAAGCCATCCTCGACGGTCGCAACACCAGAATCCCGAATCACGAATCCGGCAGCTTCCTCACTCCCACAGTCCTAGACGGCCTGCCACCAACAAGCCAACTCGCCAACACAGAAATCTTCGGCCCCGTCCTAAGCCTCGTCCACGCCAATTCGATGGACGAAGCCCTGGACTTCCTCCGCCGCAGCCCCTACGGCAATCAAGCCTCCCTCTTCACCACCAACGGTGCTGCCGCCCGCCGCTTCCGCTACGAAGCCCCCGCCGGAAACATCGGCATCAACATCGGCGTCGCCGCTCCCATGGCCTATTTCCCCTTCAGCGGCTGGAAAGAGAGTTTCTTCGGCATCCTTCACGGCCAAGGCCGCGACGCTGTCGAGTTCTACACCGAATCCAAAATTGTAGTCGAGCGCTGGTCGCGCCAAGAAACCCGCAAGTTCTGATATTCTGATTTGTAGGGACGCAGCATTTTGCACCCCAATTGCCCGGGCGGAACGCTCTTGAAGCTCCTGCTTTTACGCCGCGGAGCTCTGCACTCGGTGCCCGAGCGAGCGAAGGATCTGCTTTTCTCTCGTTTTGTGGCATTTGGCCAATGGCGCGGCCTGCTTGTATTCAAGTTTGCTCTTCAATACTCAACTCTGAACTGTTAACTTCCTCCCGTGCCCCAAAATCCTCTCCACCCCGACGTTCACGAACAGATTGAATCCGCCCACACGCTGGCGTCGAAGTTTTACACAGATCCAGCGATCCTGGACGCTGAAAAGTCCCGCATCTTCCGCCGTACCTGGCAACTCGTCGGCACTCTCTCGCAACCCTGCGGCCAAACGGCGAACGGTGTCCCGCTCACCATCTCCGACCCCGAAACCTTCTTCACCGTCGACGTCATTGGCGAACCCGTTGTGATCGTGCGCGACCAACAAGGCGCCCTGCGCGCATTCAGCAATGTCTGCCGCCACCGCGCAGGCCCCATCGCCCAAGGCAGTGGCTGCAAAAATGTTCTCCGCTGCGGCTATCACGGCTGGACCTACACGCTCGATGGCCGCCTGATCGGCACGCCGGACGTCGAAGGCGTCGAATTCTTCGACCGCAGCACCATGGGCATGGTGCCGCTCCGTCTCGAGACCTGGGAGCGACTCATCTTCGTCAACTTCGATCAAAACGTCGAACCGCTCTCCACCTACCTTGGAGAAATTCCTAAGCAAGCTCGCGGCTTCCAATTCGCCGGCCTGCAACTCGTCGAGCGACGCGACTACATCATCAATTGCAACTGGAAGGTCTACGTCGACAACTATCTCGAGGGCTACCACATCCCCATCGCTCACCCCGGTCTTATGCGCGAAATCGATTACGCAAACTACCGCACCGACACCTATCGCTACTATTCCCAGCAATTCGCCCCCATCCGAGTCATGAAGCCGGAAGACGCAGGTGAGCGTTTCTACGGGCCGGGCAGCGGCCTTCAGGAAGCCCTGTACTTCTGGATTTTCCCCAATCTCATGCTCAACATCTATCCGGATAATCTTTCCACCAATCTCGTCGTTCCGCTATCGCACGATAGCACCCTCACCATCTTCGAGTGGTTCTTCCACGACGGGCATTCCGAAAAGGTTCTCGAACGTATGAAACGCGCCATAGCTTTTAGCGATGAAGTTCAGCAGGAAGACATCGATCTTTGCAGAAATGTCCAGCGCGGACTAAACTCCGCAACCTACGACCGGGGCCGCTACTCCGTCAAACGCGAAAACGGCGTCCACCACTTTCACATGCTGCTAAGTGAATTTCTTTCAAAGCCATGAAAGTTACTGAAAAAGTAAGGCGTAAGGAATCGTGTGTTGTCTTAAACTCTAGAACTCAGCGCATGCGTCCGCTCCACGCACGCCGTGGAATCACGAATCACGAACTCTGGCTCGATCGCGATCTCCGGAACATAGTCTTCGCGCTCCTCGATCTGACGGACCAGCGTTTGCGCTGCGATCTCCCCCATCCGCAGCAGCGGCTGCCGGACGGTCGTCAGTCCCGGATTCGCGAAAGCCGCTCCGGGAATATCATCGAATCCCACGACCGACACATCCTGCGGAACGCGCAATCCGGCCTCGCGAAGCGCCCATATGGCCCCAATCGCAGAAATATCGTTATAGGCAAAGAGCGCTGTGAAAGGCTCCCTCCTAGCGAGCAACTCCTTGGTTACCGGGAACCCCACTTCCGGGGTGGAAACCCTGCTCTCGATCCGTAGCGTCAGCTCCGGTCGAATTCGAATTCCCAGCTCCACCGCCACCTCGCAAATCGCATTCCACCGCTCCTCGGAGTCCGAGCTGAAAACCTGCCCCTGAAGGAACGCAATTCTTTCGTGGCCCAATTCTTTCAGGTGCTCAAGAGCGAACCGCGCCGCCCGTTTATGGTCCAGCACAATATTCGTCACACCCGCGATCGGCCGGTGCCCAGCCACCGCCACGGTCGGTAGCGATGGCTCTGCCAAAATCGACGTGTCCACGGTAATGATTCCTTCCACGCCTCGTTCCACCAGCATCTGCGAATAAGTTTGTAGCAGCTTCGGATCATGCCGGTGAACCACCGTAAGGAAAAAATAGTTTTGCCCTGTCAGGTATTTTTCGATCCCACTGATCACCTGTGAACCGTAAGCGTCGCCGATCTCTTCCGCGATCACTCCGATGGTGAAGGTGCGCCTCATCCGCAGCGTGCGTGCAAAAAAATCTGGGCGGTAATTCAATTCCGCAGCCGCCGCAAGAATCCTTTTTTTTGTGTGGTCGGGAATCGAGCGCGCAGCGGGAGAATTGTTCAGCGTCGCGGACACCGTTCCGGCGGCCAGGCCCACATGCTGGGCTACCGTCTTAAGCGTAACTTTCTTGTTCTCTCTCCGCGGTCCATCTTTCTTCTTCTGCGCCGGTGTCATTGAGACGCCCCTCGACAATCCTTCATGTCCTTCGGAAAAGCCCGTAGCACCTGCTGGAATGCGTCCTGCTCCGAGGCCCTGCAATATGTCGTGCCGCGAGTATAGCAGGGCAAGCCCCACTTCGCTCGACGGGCCGCCTCGCAAAGGGCCCCCCCCTTGCCATGCACATGCCAACGCCTTCTGCCTCTCCTTAAACGCAATGTTTGGGCCAGAAATTTCTTTGCGCTAGAATAATTCGAATGCTCTGTCACTTCTCTCGGCTCTCGGCTGTACCTATCTCGTTCGTTCTTCTGCTCCTAAGTTCCGCGTCCACCGACACGTTGCGCGCGCAAAGCACTGCTGTCCCCCTACCACCGTCAGCGAGGTTGCCGCCAAGGAAAGTCAACCGCCCCGGCTTCCCGCCAATCCCAAAATTCAAAGACATCGCCCAAGCCGTAGGCCTAACGGTTTCGCACATCTCCAGCGGCGAAAAACGCTACATCATCGAATCCATGAGCGGCGGCGCAGGCCTGTTCGATTGCGATGACGACGGCCGCCTCGATATCGTCCTGGTCAATGGTTCCACAGTCGATCGCTTCCTAAAGGGCGGCGACCCTATGGTCACCCTCTATCACCAAGAGCCCGACGGCACCTTCAAGGACATCACCAAACAAGCCGGCCTGACCCGCCCCGGCTGGGGCATGGGCGTCGCCGTCGCCGACTACGACAACGACGGCAAACTCGACCTCTTCGTCACCGGCTACGGCGGCAGTGTCCTCTACCACAACCTCGGCAACTGCAGGTTCGAGGACGTCACCGAAAAAGCCGGCGTCCGCGGCGGCGGCTTCAGCACTGGCGCTGCTTGGGGCGATTACGATCGCGACGGCAACGTCGACCTCTTCGTTTCGCGCTACACCCACGTCGACATCGCCCACATGCCTGAGCCCGGCAGTAATAAATTCTGCCTGTATAAAGGACTCCAAGTGCAATGCGGTCCCTGGGGCCTCCCAGGCGAAAGCGATCTCCTCTATCACAACCGCGGCGACGGCACCTTCGAAGAAGTCTCCCAAAAAACCGGTGTTCACAACCAAATCGGCTACTACGGGCTCGGCGCAATGTGGTCCGACTACGATAATGACGGCTGGCCCGATCTCGTAGTCGCCAACGATTCCGTCCCCAACTATCTCTATCACAACAACCACAACGGCACTTTTTCCGAGGTTGGCATGCTCGCCGGAATTTCCCTCAGCGGCGACGGCACGCAGCTCGGCAACATGGGCCTCGATTTCGCCGACTACGACCACTCCGGCCGCTTCAGCCTTTTCATCACCACCTTCCAGGAGCAGCCCAAGGCCCTTTGGCGCAACACAGGCGCCAACGGGTTCGAAGATGTAAGCTGGCCCTCCGGCATCGGCCGCCCCAGTTACCCCGACGTCTGCTGGGGCACAGGCTTTTTCGATATGGCCAATACTGGCTGGCTCGATCTGCTAATCGCTTGCGGCCACGTCTACCCCCAAATCGATTCCCTCGAAAACGGCCCGCACTACCGCCAACCCCTTTTCCTCCAGCGTAACAACCGCGACGGCACCTTCGATGAAGTCTCCAAAGAAGCCGGCCTAACCGACCTCCCGCTAAAATCCCGCCGCGGCGCAGCCTTCGGCGACATCTTCAACACCGGCAACATCGACGTCGTCCTCCTCAACGTCGGCGAACCTCCCACCCTTCTGCTCAACCAGAACGACACCCCCAATCACCGCGCGCTCTTCAAAGTAATCGGCACAAAAAGCAATCGCGCCGCCATCGGCGCCCGCATAACCATCCTCGCCTCTGGCGTCCGCCAAGTCGGCGAGGTCCGCGCCGGCGGGAGCTATCTCTCCCAAAACGATCTCCGCATCCATTTCGGCCTAGGCACAAGCACAAAAATCGACTCTGTAGAAATCCGCTGGCCCAGCGGCAAACTCGAAACCCTAAAAAACCTCCCCGCCGACACCATCTACACCATCGTGGAATCCTCCGGCATCCGCGACACAAAACCTCTCCCGGCACCTGCAGCACCTGCTCCATCCGCCGCAAATCATTGAACTGAAGGATGTACCAGGCTGCTTTCCTAACAGTGACAAATACAGTGCGCGAGGTTGACGGCGCCCGCAAGACTGGAGGGAAGGCTTTGCAACGGGCGTTTTTGCGGTTCGGTGTAAAGAACCGACGGGATATGGTTTGAACGATGTGCCCCCGGTGTTTGCAAAAGAGGGCGGAAGAAGTGGGAAAACGAAGGGGTGGGTGGAGACAGCCATCGGGGATTTCAACACAAAATGCGCGGAGTGCAAAAGGAAGGAGGGCATGGGCAAATAGTTTTGCAGTTTGCTGAGGTTCATTGCGAATCTTCGCGCGTGAATTTGAATGACACAGGCGGACGGCCCCAGGTGTGAAGGAGTTAGGCGGGGATTGATTGGTTGATGCGCCTCTAAAAAAGTTAAGCACCTACGCGTAAAACCGGCGGGTGAGGTCCTTGGTGAAGCGGGAGTTCTCGCCCGCTAAACTGGTTTGGGAGAATCCGCAAATTGGGAGTCCAGTGTTTCCCGTACTTTTCGCAGGAGTTTGGCCTTCGTAAAGGGTTTTTGGACCAGAACCGTCGCCTGCTTCAAGAGGCCGCCGTGAACAATGACATCATCCGTGTAACCGGACATGTAAAGAACTCTTAGATTGGGGCGAAGAGCTACGAGCTGGTTCGCCAACTCTCGGCCGTCCAGTCGGGGCATGACAATGTCCGTGAGCAGCAGGTCGATCTTGCGTTGAGAGTCTTTGGCCGTCGCGATAGCATCTTCGACGCCCGTGGATTCGAGGACGGTATATCCGGCCTCTTCGAGCAGTACGCAGGTTAGCTCCCGCAGGGCCAGTTCATCTTCGACGACCAGAATCGTCTCCGAGCCCCCTGGCATTTCCTTCTCCATCCCGTGGGGCACGGGCAAACTCTCAGCAGTACGCGGAAAATAAATCTTGAAGGTGGTGCCCCGGCCAGGTTCGCTGTAAGTCATAACATAGCCATTGTTCTGTTTGATGATTCCGTAGACCATCGATAGGCCTAGACCAGTGCCCTTGCCTGACTCTTTGGTCGTGAAGAACGGCTCAAATACGTGGGACAGGGTCTCAGAATCCATGCCGATGCCGGTGTCACTTACGGCCAACATTACGAATGGACCGGGTCGCGCACCCAAGTGCTGCCGAACGTAAGTATCGTCGAGGTCGACGTTCGCAGTTTCGATGGCCAGTTTGCCACCACCCGGCATGGCGTCTCGTGAATTAACGGCCAGGTTCATTAGCACCTGGCCCAGCTGTCCGGAATCCGCTTTCACATAACCGAGGCCGGGTTCGAGCCTGATCGTCAGTTCAATATCTTCGCCGATGATACGGTGCAGCATCTTTTGAATTTCCACGACGGACTCATTGAGGTCGATGACGGTGGGTTCGATGACCTGCTTGCGACTGAAGGCAAGGAGTTGCATCGTCAGAGCCGCGGCTCGCTCGGCCGCGTTGCGAGTTGCTTCCACACTCTTGCGCAAACGGCCGTTGGTGCCAACTTGTTGTTCAAGAATGTCGCTGTGACCGAGGATGACGCTAAGGAGGTTGTTGAAATCGTGGGCAATGCCGCCGGCTAGCCGGCCGATGGCCTCCATTTTTTGCGACTGGAGAAGCTGCCGCTCGAGAGTGCGACGTTCTGTTATATCTTCGGCAAAGACTTCGAAATAGGCTAGGGAATGGTTTTTTTGGAAGACGGGGTGCCCCGTCATTTTGACCGTGATGATTTTCCCATCTTTCCTCCGCCATTCGGTCTCAACGGCTCGAAAATCGTCCGTGAGCGCATGCTCTGCGATCAAACCCCGGGGTGATTGCGGATCGCGATAGATATCTTTTTCCATGTTGCGCCGCATGAGCTCCTCTTCCGAGTCGTAACCGAGCATCGTCACCAGCGCGGGGTTCACGTCGAGGAACTGTCCCTCCAACGTGACTCGGTAGATTCCGTAAGGCGCGTCACGTATAAGTGAACGAAAGTGAGCCTCCGATTTTTGGAGTTCCGCTTCGACGCGTTTTCGCTCAGTTACGTCGCGGGCAATTGCGGAAGCCCCGACAATCTTTCCTTCGCCATCCTTGACGGGAGAAATGGACACCGAAACATTGATTCTTACCCCATCCTTTCGGGCACGAACGGTTTCATAGTGTTGGATTCGCTCGTCCCTCTTCAGCTTTTCCAAGACTTCAGGCAGTTCGTCGCGTTGTCCGGGAGGCACAAGAATGCTGCTCGGCTGCCCGACTGCTTCACTGGCCGGGTAGCCATAGATTCTCTCGGCGCCGGTGTTCCAACTCACTATCTTCCCATCCAACGACTTTCCTACAATTGCATCGTCAGAAGATTCGACAATCAGGGCTAATTGAGATGCTGTGGTTTCGGCGCATTTCCGGTCGGTGATGTCGTGGGTGACGGAGAGCATGCAAGGCTGCCCGTTGATCGTGACACGGACAGCGGACACTCGGCCGTAACGGATTTCACCGGTCTTGGTCCTGAAACGAAACTCTTTCCCCTTGACCAGCCCTTGGGTTTCCACCATCTGCAGTGTTGCTTGGTGAGGCTGCTGTTCTACCCACAAATCCAGCTCCCCGGGCGTCTTTCCCAGCACCTCCTCGGCGCTGTAGCCAGTAAGACGCATGAATCCTTCATTCACTTCGAGATATCGGCGGTCTGGGAGACTCCGCAAGGTGATAGCGTCGGGACTTGAATGAACCATGCTCGCATACTTCTCTTGAGACTGTCGGAGCATTGCCTCGGATTGCTCACGCTCCGAAATGTCGCGGACTATCCCGGTGAAAATGCGCCTTTTCCCGTGGACGTACTCCCCCAAGGAAACTTCAACAGGAAATTCCCGTCCGGAGCGGTGCAAACCCGTTAGTTTGATTGCGGTCCAGGAGAAATGCTTTTGACCCGTTTGCAGGTATCCCCGGACGGCAACCCGATGCGCCTCATGAAGGTATAGGGGCATAAGAATGGTGACCTGTTGGTGCATCATCTCAGAGATGGAATAGCCGAAAATTCTTTCTGCAGCTTTGTTAACAAAGAGAATGGTGCTTCGCTCGTCGATTGTGAAGATGGCATCCGTGGCGGTCTCGGCGACGACCCGGAAGAGTTGGGCGGGCTGCGGGAACCCTTTTCGGGAATCGCTCCGTCGAACAGTTTTAGAGTCCCGAGGTTTAGACATAGCCGATTGATTACTTGGCGCGAGGCTGGGGATGCACACGCGCGTGCGAACCAGTCCCAGAGGCTGGTCGTGACGAATGTAGCATAACCATCTTGAGCCAGGCGTGGCCGCAGGAGAGAATTGTCCAACTAGGAAACAATCCCATCGATGCTTATGGCAGATGGCCGGGCTAGCAAAAAGGAGACGATTGACTCAGCATCAACTTAGGTCGTGACTCTTTTCCGCGGCTTGCGGAGCGGGAAGACTCGACCAACCCCAGTTTGTGCGGGTCTTGCGCATGGTTTTGGTGTCAGCAGGTGGCAACCTTCCGAGTGATCCTGAGAGATTCGAGCAGCCGTCTCACAACGCTTCAGGATCCGGCATCGGTTTCCGCCCAGACCACTGCGCGGATGGCAGACAATGGCAGAAGATGTTTCACGGTTTTTCACCAATAGCGGCAGAGCAAGAACCCCACCACGTAAGTGAAGTCCTAGTTCACCCGGATTTTCGCGCTAGCAGTGAGTCGCTCCAACCAACGTCGCACGGTCACCGCTTCGCGGCGATCCCCATGATCTCGCAGAAATGCGCGCAACACTTGCGCCGCATCTTCATAGCGCCCCACGGCCGTCAGCGATTGCGCGACTAGCAGCCCGATCTCCGGAGCTTTCCCGTGCGACTCTGCCAACGCCTCCTGCGACATGTTCAGCGCCTCATCGTATTTTCCTTGCTGGTAATACGCTTTCGCCAGCGTCCCACGCGTCTCCCACGAGCCGGCTGGGTCCAAGTGCAGCGACTCTTCGAGCGGCGCGATCGCCGCGCCATATTTTCCCTGATCGCTCAGCGCCATTCCCAGCGCCGCAAACGCCCGCGCATGGCTCGGATCGATCTGCGTGGCTTTTTCCAGCGCGTCTTGCCCCTGCGCCCAGTTATGCTGTTTTAGGGAGAGCACGCCTTGCACGTACAACACGTCCGGATGCCCGGGCGCCAGCCGCATCGCTTCGCCCACATACTTTTCTGCCTCTCCCATCTTGTCCGCGCTTAGTGCTTCGAGTCCTTTCTCGAGCGCTCCCTTCGCTTTCGGCGCGAGCAGCGCTCGCCGAGGTACTCCGCTGGTCTTTCCGCCAGCCGAAAGTCTCCGCAAGTAAACATCCACCTGCGTTTTTCCCGTCACGCGCACCGAGACTTCCGTTTGTGCGCTCTCGTATCCCGCCGCCTCCACAATCACGGTAAACTCACCCAGATTGTTCACCACCAGCAAGGCGCTGCCGCGCGACGTCTGTCCCTGGCGGCTTAGAATTGTTCCATCTCGGTAGAGTTTAACCATCGCCGCCGGGGAGATCGGCTCTCCCGAACTATCGTGGACTGTCACGGTGATTTCCGCGCCGCTCCCGTGGAACTCATTAACTTCGCTTCCATTATCCTGGCAGCAGGCCGGATGGACAAACACCAAGCAGGATATCGTCGGTAGAAAAAATCGCCCGATCGACAGACACGCTCGTGGGATACGCAGGCACGCACATTTCCCGGCTCGCGCCTGAGCCCCGACCGGCACCGATTTCTGGGCCCCTTCGTGGGAATAACGCATGAAGGCCCCCGACCAATTGCCGCGAGCCTAGTCCTGCCGACCAACCGCGTCAAGTGAAACATTTTGTTTCGAGCAATTCACCTCAGAAGGCGGACGGCTGGCTAGCCTGTTATGGCATTACGGAGATTCTCTTGCCTGAGTAGCGAACCGTCCTGTCCGCGTTTTCCGTTAGACCGCCGCCAGTTCCGTGATTTTCGCTGACGAAGATGACGCGGAAGGCGCGATTCTCGAGCATGCCCGGGAAAGAACCGGTGCGATCGCCTATGGTGAGGGTGTGCGTGGCGTCGTCCCAGGAGAAGAGAATCGTTGAATACGCGCCCTTCTCGTAATTGTAGGTGTCATTTTCATCTTCGTACAGAGTGAAGGTGCCGTTCGCGCCGCGATAGACGCGAACCTCGATCGGATTGGTGGATTTTTCGGCGGCATATTCAACGTCAGGTCCAAGCGGAAGAATGGAGCCGGCGCGGACGTAGAGAGGCATGCGATCGATGGGAGACGGTGCGTCGAGTGTGCGGCCGCCTTGGATTGTGGCGCCGGTCCAGAAGTCGTACCACTTGGCGGTCGGAAGATAGAGATGGCGAGCGCTGGCGCCTGGCTCAGTGACCGGATTTACGAGAATAGCAGGGCCGAAAAGAAATTGGTCGCCGATGTTTTGCGCGCGAATGTCTTCGCGGAAGTCCATGACCAGCGGACGCATGATGGTGTAGCCCTCGCTCGTGGTTTTCCACGCGAGAGAGTAGATATAGGGCATCAAGCGGTAGCGCAGGTTGTCGTAGGCGACCAGAGTTTCTTGGGCGTCGGGGCCGTAAGACCACAGCTCGTTTTGGTTGGTGGTGCGAGTGCCGTGGACGCGAAAGATGGGACAGAACGTACCGAATTCGAACCACCGCACAAAGAGTTCCCGGTAAGCGGGTTCGTCGGGATTTGCTGCGACGAAGCCTCCGATGTCGGTGGTCCAGTAAGGAAGCCCTGAAAGCGAATAATTTAGGCCAGCGGGAATTTGCCGTCGAAAAGTTTCCCAGTTGGGGTCAACGTCGCCGGACCATGCGGTGACGGCGTTGCGCTGGGCGCCTGCATAAGCGGAGCGCGAGAGGATGAAGACGCGCTTTTTGTCGGAGGCTTCGCGCTGACCTTCGTAGACGGCGGTAGTGGTGAGAAGAGGAAACTCGTTGGCGTAACGCGCGCCGTTGCCGATAGCGACTTTGTTTGTGACCAGGAGGTTGGTTTCGCGACCTTCGGTTTCAGGTTCGGTGGTGTCCAGCCACCAGGCGTCGGCGCCAATTTTGAAGAGGGCTTCGTTCATGAGGCTCCAATAGTATTTCCGCGCATCAGGATTGAACGCATCGTAGAGCGCCATGCGGGGTGGATGAAAACTTTGGACTTTTGTGCGGTCGATGAAAAAGCCGCGCTTGTCCATGTCGTCGTAGACGGACGAGCCGGGACGGAAATAAGGCCACACGGAAATCATCAAATGGACGTTGTTTTTGTGGAGCGCATCGATCATGCCTTTGGGATCGGGGTAGTTCTTGTTGAAAACGGGCTCGCCCATGGTGTTCCACCAGAACCAGTCTTGAACGATGTTGTCGAGCGGGATGTGTAGGTCGCGATATTTTTGGGCGATGGCGAGAAGTTCCGCCTGCGAGTCGTAGCGATTCTTGCATTGCCAGTAGCCGTAGGCCCATTTGCCGAACAGCGGGGTGGTGCCGGTGAGTTCGCGATAATCCGCGATGAGCCGATCAAAGTCGGGGCCGTAGAAAAAGTAGTAGTCCATTGAGTCGGAGACTTCCGAACTCCAGTACAAGGCGTGGACAAAGCGATTGTCGAAACGACTGCGCGAGCCGTTATTCCAAAAGATGCCGTAGCCCTTGCTCGAGAGGAGCAGAGGAATGGAGATATTGGTGTTGTCCTGCGAGAGGTCGACGGATTCGCCGCGGTAGTTCCAAACACCGGCTTGATGTTGGCCGAGGCCGTAGAAGGCTTCTTGCGTGTCCCACATGTTGACGAAACGTTCGGAGTGGTAGGTTCTTTCGCCGTTGACTTCCGCTGGGGTGAGCGTGCGGGTGTTCTCCTGTGTGAGTTTGTGACCAACGGAGTCGATGAAGACGATAGAACTGTCGGCGCGGGTGATTTCGATTCTCAAGCGTGAGGTAGTTAGCGTGATGAGTTTAGCGTCGTCGGAGTACAGAGTGAACTCGGTCTTAGGCCAGGACTTCTTTGTGACTAGAAAGTCGCTGCGCTGGGGCACGTCTCGTTCTTTGGAGTAGACGACGTGGACGATCGAGTCCGAACAGACTTGGAAACGCAGGAAGCCGGACTGGAGAACCAGGACGACACCATCGGGTCGCGGATCGGCGGAGGTGACCGGGTTGAGCGGCTCCCACTGAGCCAGGAGAGAAGGCGCGACCGCTAAGAAGAATAGGAGGAAGAGGGAAGCGGAGCACTGGTAGCGATCGAGGAAGGATGCGAGTCGCATGAAAATTCCGGAACTCCGTGTACGATAACGTTACTTTGGGGACGACTGCTCGGGGCACATTGGCACCGCGGCTCCACCATTGTCAATGGCCTTCAACAAGCCGAGGATCGGCCGAGAGGGGCTGGACGGGCTCGGCAAGTCTAAGAAAAATAAGGAGAAGATTCGCGATTGATGAGTTTTTGTGATACAAGGCGTGGGGAGAATCAATGCATCCCGAGGGTCTGGAGGGTGGAGGAGGATCGGAATGTTGCTCTGGGGGAGAGTCTGCATGATGGTACTTTTGATGGCTTTGAGTCCGGAGTTTCGATCGTCAACGCCCGGTAAAGAGGCGCAAGCGGCGGCAAACAAAGGCGCGCATGTGGAGAAAGCGGCGTTTGGGCAGACCGCCGATGGTACGGCGATCGAGTCTTACACCATTTACAACTCGCAGGGGGCTTCTGCCAAGCTGATTACCTACGGCGCTACAGTCGCTGAACTTCATGTCCCGGACAAGAACGGCAAGATGGGCGATGTGGTGCTGGGATTTGACAATCTTGAGGGATACTTGGGGCCGCATCCGCATTTCGGCGGGGCGATCGGGCGGTACGGCAACCGCATCGCGAAGGGGAAGTTCACGCTGGATGGCAAAGAATATCAACTGGCGATCAACAATCCGCCGAACAGTTTGCACGGGGGACCAACTGGCTTTGACCGGCGAGTGTGGAAAGCGCAGCCGGTCGAAGTGAAGGATGGAGCGGCTGTGCGGTTTACTTATCTTAGTAAGGATGGAGAGGAAAACTTTCCCGGGAATCTGACCGCCAGCGTGACCTACAAGCTGACCAACACGAATGAGTTCGGACTGGAATACTCCGCCGAGACCGACAAAGATACAATTGTGAATTTGACGAACCACAGCTACTTCAATCTGGCGGGTTCGGGAGATGTGCTGAAGCATGTTCTTTATTTGAATGCGGACAAGTACACCCCGGTGGATTCGACGCTCATACCGACCGGCGAAATCGCCAGCGTCGAGAATACGCCGCTGGATTTCCGGAAACCCACGGCGATCGGGGCGCACATCGGCGAAATCAAGGATATCGGCGGCTACGACCACAATTATGGAGTGAACGGAGCGGCGGGGAAGCTGCGCATTGCCGCGCGGGTGACCGAGCCTACCTCCGGGAGGCAGATGGAAGTGTGGACGACGGAGCCGGGAGTGCAGTTCTATTCGGCGATCGGCCTCAACGGGAGCATCACGGGGAAGGGTGGAATTGCGTATCCGAAATACGGGGCCCTGTGTCTTGAGACGCAGCACTATCCGGACTCACCGAACCGTCCTAATTTTCCGTCAACCGTTTTGAAGCCAGGAACAAGGTTTTACTCGGAAACGATTTACAAGTTCTCGGCGAAGTGATCCTGGGCTCGAGTTTTCTTGATCACAGCAGGGACTTTGTTGTTCGTCAGGAGTCGTAAGACGCTTACAGAGGAGAAGCGATTCGGCACTCTATGACCATTCCTTACGCGTTTATCGTACCCGCTCGCCTCGTTCATCTTTCCCCCGTTGACGTCATCATCGTCGTTTTTTATTTTGCGCTGGTGCTGGCCATCGGTTTCTACCTCCGCGGCCGCGCGAACACTGGCGAAGATTTCTTCATGGCCGGCCGCGAAATGACTGCGTGGGTGGCTGGACTCAGTTTCCTCTCCGCAAATCTCGGCGCCCTGGAGTTAATGGGCTGGGCGGGGTCGGCGTATCAATATGGCATTCTGGCGACGCATTGGTACTGGATCGGGGCCATCCCGGCGATGTTGTTTCTTGCGCTGGTGATGATGCCTTTTTACTACATTTCCAAAACACACTCCGTTCCAGGCTATTTGAAATTGCGTTTTGGAGAGCCTGCGCGTGCAGTCTCTGCGGTTTCGTTTGCATTTATGACCGTGCTGATGAGCGGCGTCAACATGTTCGCGATGGCCAAGGTCATGCAGATTGTGCTTGGTTGGGACATCAATTTCAGCATCTGGGTATCGTCGCTGACGGTGGCGGTTTATGTGACCCTCGGTGGATTGAGGTCGGCCATTTTCAATGAAGTGCTGCAGTTCTTCTTGATTTGGGCTGGCGCACTGCTGATTCCCATTCTTGGCCTGTATGAAGCCGGCGGCTGGAGCAACCTGAAGCTACAGATTGCCCAGCGGGCGTCAGATCAGTACGTTCACCTGTGGTCGGGTTTGGGTTCCTTCACGAACAATCCGATGGGCATCAACTGGATTGGCATTGTGTTCGGGCTGGCTGCGGTCATCTCCATGGGCTACTGGACGACAGATTTTCTTGTCGTGCAACGCATCCTCGCCGCTAAAGATATTCGCAGTGCGGAGATGGCCCCCATCATCGGAGCCGGTTTCAAGATGTTTGTTCCGCTCATCGTCATTCTGCCGGGACTCCTGGGCCTGGCCGTGCTTCCCATGAAGCTTGTGCCCGAATCGGTGGCGGCTGTCACCGGAGCGCACAGCTACAACGACGTGCTCCCGTTAATGCTGGCCCGCTACTGCGGTCCCGGTTTGCTGGGCCTTGGAATTACGGCGCTGATTGCCGGTTTTATGTCGGGCATGGCTGGGAACGTGAGCGCGTTTACTACCGTCTGGACATATGACATTTATCGGCCGCTGATCAATAGCAAGGGTACGGACCACCACTACGTGAACATGGGCCGGTGGACCACCGTGATCGGCGTGCTGATCAGTGTTGGCACCGCGTATTTGGTGATGCAGTTCGCGAGCATCATGGACTATGTGCAGGCGCTGTTCAGTTTTTTTATCGCGCCCCTGTTCGGCACCGTCATACTCGGCATGCTGTGGAAGCGAGCGACAGGGCCGGGAGGCTTCTGGGGATTGCTCTGCGGCACAGTATCTTCCGTAAGCATGTGGGCTTGGGTGAAAGCAGATCCATCGGCTTTGCGTTACGTGGCACTCTCGCCGCACGCTAAAGCCCTGGCGCAGGATATGTTCCAAGCGCTGTGGTCGTTTCTCGTCTGCGTGATCGTGACGGTTCTGGTGAGTTTGGCGACGAAGCCCAAAACGGAGGCGGAGTTGACAGGCTTGGTTTATGGGTTGACGCCCGTTCCGTCCGTCGGAAATATTCCTGTGTATCAGAAGCCTGTTTTCTGGGCGGGTGTGGTCGGTGTCGTGTTTTTTGTTCTAAACATCATTTTCTGGTAGTTCACGTCGCCGGAGGTTGGAGCATGGTTTCCATTTGGTTTTTTATCGGGATATCGTTGCTTGTCAACGGACTGCTGATCCTGGGAGCCGGCTTGTACGAGTGGCAGAATCCGCCTGCTCATCCGGAAATAGTGTTGTTCAAGCTGCACGCGGGCCTGTGGTGGGGCGCGCTGATGACAGTGATAGGAGCGGTGTACTGCTACTACTTCAAGCCAGGGCAAAAGAAAACTTAACGATGGAGAATGGCGGCGTTTGAATCGGCTGAGGTTGCGCTTGCCTGAATTTGCTCCTCATTTGGCGGAAGTAGTTTGATTCTCCGCGAAGATGGAATGTAAAGCCGGATAGATCCGGCGGTAAGTTTGATAGCCGCGCTGCATGATGGCGCTGGTTTCTTTGGTTGCGCTCACGCGCTTCGCAACACGCACTGCGGCGTCGCAGGCTTCGTCCACACTCTTCCAGCAGCCTGATCCCACGCCTGCGAGGATCGCGGCGCCATAGGCCGCGCCTTCTTCCGCTTTTAGGATTTCGACCTCGTGAGCATACACATCTGCCTGGATTTGTTGCCAGAGCGGCGAGCGAGCACCTCCGCCGCCGAGGCGGATGCGTTCGACGGGAACGTGAATTTCGTCAAAGATGCTGAAAGTGTCTTTCAGGCTGTAGGCCACCCCTTCGAGAATCGCACGGATCAGATGGGAGCGTGTGTGTGAGGCGGAGAGGCCGACAAAGGCGGCGCGCGCGAAGGGATCGAGATACGGAGTCCGCTCGCCCATCAGGTAGGGCGCCCAGAAGGCGCCGTCGGAGCCGGCCGGAACGGTGGCGGCTTCAGCGGAGAGGCGTTCATAGGGATCACGGCCGTCGTCGGCCCCGGCGCCAAAACGATCGCGGAACCAGCGCAGTGAGAGACCGGCCGCTTGCGTTACACCCATGACGTGCCAGCGGTCGGGGATGGCGTGACAGAAAGTGTGCAAGCGTCCTATGGGATCGAGCGAAGGACCATCGGTTGCGGCAAAAACCACACCGGATGTTCCGAGGGTGGCGCTGACGACTCCGGCGCGCGTGATGCCCATACCCACGGCACCGGCTGCTTGATCGCCGGCACCGGCGACGACCGGCGTTCCCGCGCGGAGACCCGTCGCGTCCGCTCCTGCGCCGGAAAGTTTGCCGCAGATTTCCTGTGATTCGAATAGCTTCGGAAGAAGCTTGACGTCGATGCCAGTCTTGTTGAGCACTTCGCTCGACCAGGTGCGGTGGGCGACGTCGAGCAGCAGCGTTCCCGAAGCGTCTGCCACATCAATGGCGGATTCACTGGTGAGGCGGAGGCGAACGTAGTCTTTCGGCAGCATGATTTTGCGGACGCGCTGCCAGTTTTTTGGTTCGTGCTCTCGCACCCAAAGGAGTTTGGTGACCGTGAAATTTGTTAGCGGGGGATTGCAGGTCCACTGGATCAGGCGTTCGAGGCCGATGGTGCGCTCAAGTTCTTTGGCTTGGGCTTCGGTTCGTTGATCGCACCAGATCAGAGCTGGGCGGATGACTTCGTTGTTTTCATCGAGGAGGACGGCGCCGTGCATTTGGCCGGAGAATCCGACGGCAGCGATGGATTCGGCTGCCAGGCCCGAGGCCTGGAGGGCTTTGCGAATCGCCAGTGCGGCGGCGCGCCACCAGTCGCGCGGATCTTGCTCTGCCCAGCCGGGTTGCGGGCTGGCGAAGTCGGCGTGCTCCTCCGTGCCCGACGCAAGGACCGTGCCGTGTTCGTCGAGGAGGACGGCCCGGGTTCCGCCGGTTCCAACGTCGATGCCGAGGATGGGAATACGGCCTCCTTCTTAAGCCAGGGTTGCGTTTAGACTTGCCCGAGACGCAGGTTCCGACACCCTATTGGTGAAGGAGAGAATTAGTTCGAGAAACCAGGCCGAGCCAGCGCTAAGCGGTTGCGTGAACGTTCACGGTGGACATTTAAGACCAGTAGAATGGGCTTGTCAACGCGGAGCGGAAGGGAATATCCGCGTGACTGCCCGATTGACAAGCCGCACCGACGAACACAGAATGCGAGCGCCGAAACTTTACTAGAGTTGGTGGCAGTAGCGCCGAGAGGAGTTCACACGATGAGCGATTCAGACGAAACCATCGATCGCAGAGGATTCTTGAGCAAGTCTGCTGCACTGATTGCGGGCGGGGCTGCGCTACCAAGTAGCGCGCTCTCGTACGAGAGAATCGTTGGCGCGAACGACCGGATCTCGCTGGCGCACATTGGGATAGGGAGCCGCGGAAGCGATTTGGACTGGATCGCGGCGCAACTGCGGACAAGTCACAACGCCGAGATGACGGTGGTCTGCGATTTATGGAAGCTGAACCGGGAGAAATCGGCGGCCACAAATGCCAAGTATTATGGGCGCGCGCCGCGAACTTTTCAGTATTTGGAAGATGTGCTTGCGTTGAAGGACGTTGACGGCGTGATTATTTCCACGCCGGAACACTCTCATTCGCCGATTCTGAAGATGACGGTGGAGGCAGGCAAGGACGCTTACGTTGAAAAGCCAATGGGTAACGTGCTGGCGGACGTAAAGACGGCTCGGGACGCCGTTTTGAAGAGCGATCGGATTGTGCAGGTCGGGACGCAACATCGCAGCGAGCCGTACCAGAGAGCGGCGCACGATCTGGTGCAGACGGGAGTGCTCGGGGAAGTGAGCAAAGTCGAGATCGTTTGGAATTATCACGGGCCGAGATGGCGCGGTCGCGAGGAGACGAACTTACTTCGCGAAGAAGATACGGATTGGCGCAAGTGGTTGCTGACGAAGCCCTACCGACCGTTTGATCCGAAAGTGTACTGCGAGTTTCGTTTGTACAAGGAATTTTCTGGCGGAATTCCGGATCAGTGGATGAGCCACGCGCTTGATCTCGTGCACTGGTTTATGAAGGACAGCTTTCCGCGCTCCGTTGCGGCACACGGTGGAATTTTTGCGTGGCACGATGGCCGGGAGAACGCCGATACTTTCCAGGCGTTGTTCGAATATCCCAAGGGTTTTCTCGTGAGCTACGCGACGAGTTTTGGGAATGACTCACCGGCTTCGACGCGCTACATGGGGAAGAAGGCGACGCTTACGAATATTGGCGGTGAGGGCAGCCCACGCTATCAATTGGTCGAAGAGAAGGGCAATCACGAGGACGATGCGGACATCGACAAGAAGCGGCCGGCGAAGTACGTTCTGCTCCCCGGCGAAACGAAACTACCTCCGTTGGGCATCGACGACAGGACGCTGGAGCACATGACGAATTGGTTCGAATGCATGAGGTCGCGGCAGCAGCCGCATTGTACGGTACAGGATGGGTTCGCGCACTCGGTTGCGAACATGATGTCGACGGAGGCCTACTGGTCGGGCAAGAAGCAATACTGGGATGCCGCCGGCGAAACATTTGGCGATCGGGCGCCGGTGAGTTAGATGAGCCTGAAGCTGAGTGACCGGTAGTTTGGTTGGCGATCGTGGCCCCGCAGGGGATGGCACAGGCGCTCCATCGATCAGGAAAGATATTTAATAGTTTGCTCGATCAACTTCGAGGTTGGAGCATAGGGCTCGCCGGGAGCGTCGAATTCCATTGAACAATAGCCGCGATAGTTGCTGGCCTTGAGAATCTCGAATGACTTCTTCAGATCGACGCTGAATTGTTTGTCATCATCATTGGTTTCGCCGTCTTTCACGTGGCAAATATTATAGGCATATTGAAACATCGCTTCGAGGGCGCGGTCATTGAAATCTGCATCGCCGCTCAGCATGGAATTTGCAAAATCGGGAAGGGCGCGAAGATAAGGATGGTTGACAGCCTCGATGACCTTGATCAGGAAGAATGCGTCCTCGCTGACCAAATCGTCATTCTCTAGCGTCACGACAACATTCTTGGCCGCGGCATATTCTGCTACCTTGCGCAGGCTCTCCGCAGTGCGCTCCAGATTTGGGGCCGAGTTCTTTGCCGTTGCAATGTGTGCGCGTATGCCGGGAGAGCCGATGCGCACAGCGACGTCCACCCATTTCTCTCCGTAATCGACAGCCTTCTCTTGCGCGGAAGCATCGGCGTCGTAGAAACTATTGACCGCGCTGACGGCAATGTTCACAACGCGGACTTTTGTTTTCTGCAAGACCTGCTGAAAACTTTCCAGGTAGTCCGGCTGCAACGAAGTGAAATGACGGCTGTGCGGCTCAATGTTGTGAATGTTGAATTTCGCAGCGACGTGAGCGGGAAACTCGAGCAGGTTCATTCCGGGCAGACTGATATCGCGATCGCGATTGTCAGGGCTCACGATATAGGCACGAAACGGATACGACGCGATAGCGATACGCTCGCGGGGATGAGGGGGGAAAGAAATGTGCGGTTCGGGATCGGGATTTCCCAAAGCGCCGGGCACGACCGCCGCGGCAAGCCCCCCAGTGGTCAAAACAGACAACCTTTCCATAAACGCGCGTCGCGTTAGTGGGTCCATTTTCGGGATCCCTCCCTAAGGAAGCTATCCGCGCGGAGCAGCATATCATTTCACAGCAGACACTTAGTGCTCGGCCGATTCACATGGGCGGCAATCTTCAGATCTATGCGGAAATCGGACGCGAAAGTATCCACTGTGTCTAGTTTGCTTGACGCCAGACGCGAAGGTGAATAGCCTGTCGCTGGAAGGCAAAATGGTAGGCAGCAAGTCTGACGGAATGACAAAGTCCTCGCCCAAGGCCGAGTCGAAGGCGATGGGCGTTCAGGAGGGCGAACTCCTTTGGACTCCGAGTGCCGCACAAGTGGAGGACGCAAACCTGACGCGTTTTGCTAAGTGGCTTCGGCGCGAGCGGGCGCTGGAATTTGATGGCTACGAGGCCATGTGGCATTGGTCGATCACCGAATTGGAAGATTTTTGGCAGGCCATCTGGGATTACTTTGGCATTCAGGCCTCTGCGCCGCACACCTGCGTGCTCGGTAAGCGTACCATGCCTGGCGCGGAGTGGTTTCCCGGCGCACGGCTCAACTACGCGCAGCACGTCTTGAGGAACGAACGACCCGGAGCTGATGCACTCTTATTTACGAGCGAGACGACACCGCTAACTGGCATGCCCTGGGAAACTTTTGCGGGACAAGTGCGCATTCTTGCGACGCGGCTTCGCGAATTCGGCGTCCGGCCGGGCGACCGCGTTGTGGCTCTCATGCCCAACATTCCACAGACAATGATTGCCATGCTGGCGACAACGGCGATCGGAGCGATCTGGGCGTGCTGCTCGCCGGATTTCGGTTCGCGAGGCGTGATTGACAGGATCCAGCAGCTCTCGCCGAAGGTACTTTTCTGTGCCGATGGCTATCGCTACGGCGGCAGAGCGTTTGATCGGAAGAAGGAACTCGCCGAGATTATCGCGGCGCTGGAAGGCCTCGAGCATGTTGTGCTTTTGCCTTACCTGAATCCCGAGGATCGCGCTGGTCCATGGGACGGCGCATTGCTCTGGAGCGGTCTGCTGGAGCACGCAGCTATTGCCAAAGAGACATTCGAATTCGAGCAAGTTCCCTTCGGTCACCCGCTTTGGGTTTTGTTTTCGTCAGGCACAACCGGCCTTCCGAAGGCCATCGTGCAGAGCCACGGCGGGATTCTTCTGGAACAACTGAAGCTGCAGCACTTTCACATGGACTACCGCGCGGGTCAACGCGCGTTCTTTTTCACCACATCGGGATGGATGATGTGGAATTTTCTGGCAAGCATGCCGTTAAGCGAAGTCTGTCCGGTGATGTACGACGGGAATCCCGCTTACCCTGCTCCGGATGTGCTTTGGAAAGTGGCACAGGATTCGCGTGCGAGCTTCTTTGGCGCGAGCCCTGCGTATGTCGAGGTAATGGTTAAGGCCGGGATTGTGCCGCGCGAGCGATTCGACCTGTCGCACCTGCGAGCGGTGATGCCGGCGGGTTCGCCAGTCTCGCCGGAATGCACGGCGTGGTTCTATCGAAACGTGAAGCAGGACTTGTTGGTGGCAACAGGAAGCGGCGGTACAGATTGTTGCACAGGTTTTGTTGGCGGCGTGCCTACGCAGCCTGTCTACGCGGGCGAAATCCAGGGACGCTCGCTGGGCGTGGCCGCGCATACATTCAATGAGAAAGGCGAGAGCGTGATTGACGAGGTCGGAGAACTTGTGCTGACGGAACCGATGCCCTCAATGCCGATTTACTTTTGGGGCGACCATGATGGTTCGCGCTACCGTGATTCCTATTTCGACGTGTATCCGGGGGTTTGGCGCCACGGCGACTTTTTCCGGATCAACGGGCGCGGCGGCTGCTTCGTGCTCGGAAGATCGGATGCGACTCTGAACCGCCTGGGAGTGCGGATCGGCACGGCCGAAATATATCGCGCGCTCGCTCAGATCGAAGAAATAGAGGACAGCCTTGTTGTGAATCTCGATCTGCCTGGCGGTAAATTCTTCATGCCGCTCTTCGTGAAGCTGATGGCCGGGCTGGAATTGGACGTCGAACTCGAAAGGAGAGTCTGCGAGCAGCTCAGACGCGAATACACGGCACGTCATGTTCCGGACCGGGTCATCCAAGCGCCGGGAATTCCCATGACCCTCACGCGCAAAAAAATGGAAGTACCCGTGCGCAGAATTCTGATGGGTACCCCTTTGGAACAGGCTGCCAACCGCAACACCATGGCCAATCCGGATGCGCTCAATTTTTTTGTGGATTACGCGAAAACGCAGAAGGACTATTCACTGGCCGCTAAGCCGGAGTTTGCCGGAGGCCAAGGCGAATCGCAAAGTCTGGAGAAAAGTGATGGGCGCTGACGGCAAGACCCGCTGTTTTACGCTGCCTTCCCAAATTGCGGACGTGCCCGGCACGGAAGGCTGGGAATCGATGTATCCCTACTACACGCGGTTTCAGCCGGAAGACGATCAGCGCTTCTGGTTTTACAACGCGATGCATTTCCCGGAGCCGATGCCGGCGTTTGATGCGCTCACGGCGGAAGTTCCTTACGAGGGACTCGGCGCATTTACGACGCGAGTTTTTGCGTTTCCGACGACCATGGGAATCGAACACCGTATCGTCAACGGCCGCATTTACATTACGGCGAACCCCGTCACCGATCCGGCCGAGATTCAGCGTCGCCTGGCGATTTTCCAGGAGCGAGCCGGCTACTACTACGAGAATTGGGATAGGTTGTTCCGCGAGTGGAAAGTTCGTTTGGAGAATTTGATCCACGAACTTGAAGCGATCAAAGTTCCGAAGTTGCCGGAGTTCGATGAAGCGGAAGTTGTGACGCAGGCCAAGGGTCTGGGCCAAAACCACTATGTGCGGGAGAGTTTTCATCGCGTCATTGAGCTGTTCTCGAAAATGTGGCACCACCATTTCGAGATGTTGATGCTTGGCTACGGCGCCTACATGGTGTTTTTCGATTTCTGCAAGAAGGCCTTTCCGGAAACCGCGGACCAGACGGTGGCTCGCATGGTGGCTGGCATCGAAGTGCTGATGTTCCGCCCAGACGACGAACTGAAGCGCCTTGCGAGGCTGGCGATTGACTATGGCGTCGACGATTTGTTCGCCTCGGATTGCGATTTGAAGAAGCTACTTGATGATTTACGGGGTCGCGGCGAGCCGGGCAAGCGGTGGTTGGCCGAGCTCGACAAATCGCGCGAACCGTGGTTCAACATGTCGACCGGAGATGGTTTCTATCACCATCACTTGAGCTGGAACGATGATCTCTCCGTCCCGTTCGCCGCATTGCCACGTTACGTCGAACAGCTTCGGCGGGGCGAGTCGTTGGAACGCCCTACGGAAAGATTGAAGGAGGAACGCGGTCGCATCATCGCCGAGTATCGGGGGCTGCTGAGAAGCGAAGACGAGCGCCAGGCATTCGACCAGATGCTGGGGTTGTCCCACCTTGTTTTTCCTTTCGTGGAAAACCACAAGTTTTACTGCGAACACTGGTTCACATCACTTTTCTTCAAGAAAGTTCGCGAATTCGGCGCGTTGCTGGTGGCCTATGGCGTGCTGGCCGATGCTGAAGATGTTTTCCAACTGCAATACGTGGAAATCGAAAGCGCGCTGGCTGACGTGAGTCTTGCGTGGGCCGGCGGCGGCAAGCCGCTAGGCGCAGCCCATTGGCGACCGATCGTACAGGAACGCAAGCGCATCCTCGAAAAGTTTAGGGAGTGGAACCCGCCGCCGGCCCTGGGTCCGATCCCGTCGCAAATTAATGACCCGGCGCTGCAGATGCTATGGGGCATAACTTCGGAAACGCTGGAATCCTGGTCTCGTACCGTTGAAGCAGGACACGAGAAAGAGATTGTAGGATTTGCCGCTTCTCCGGGGGTTGTGGAAGGAATTGCGCGCGTGCTGAGAAATGTAAACGACATCGGGCAAATTCGCGAAGGCGAGATTTTGGTGTGTCCTGTGACAGCGCCGAGTTGGGGCCCGGTCTTCGGAAAAATTAGGGCGGCTGTCTCCGATATTGGCGGCACTATGTCACACGCGGCCATCGTAGCGCGAGAGTATGGGCTGCCCGCGGTGGTTGGCACCGGTCAGGCGACGCAGCGCATCAAGACTGGGCAGCGGCTTCGCGTAGATGGCAATCGCGGGATTGTCAGCATTCTGGATTGAAAGAGGACGGCATTGACGAATCCTAAACTCGTAAGCCGCTTCAACGAGGTTGGCATCAACGACTGGCTGAGGGTTGGCGGCAAAGGAGCGAGCCTCGGTGAACTGGCCGGCGCAGGGATTCGCGTGCCGCAAGGTTGCGTCGTGACCACGGCGGCTTTTGAACAGTTTTTGGCTGCCATTGATCCTCGAGGATCGATCCGGCGTGAAATCGAGAAAGTGGCAGCGGATGATCTTGTGGCCTGCACGCGCGTCGGAGCCGAAGTGCGTGCGCGCCTGGAAGGCTTAACTCTGCCGGAGGATCTCCAAAAACAAATCGCGACCCACTACGATGAGCTCCATTCACGGGTGGGCGGCGCCGGAAACGCCGAACCAGTTGCGATTCGCTCCAGTGCGACCAGCGAAGACAGCGCCTATGCGAGCTTCGCGGGACTGCAGGATACTTACCTTTGGGTCCGTGGCGTCGATTCGGTGATAGAACACGTCCGCAAATGCTGGGCAAGCTTGTATGCCGTGGAGTCGATAATGTACCGCCGGCGATTAAATCTGCCGGAACAGGGATTGGCGATGGGAGTGGTAATTCAACGCATGATCGATTCGCGGTGCTCTGGCGTGATGTTTTCGCGCAGCCCGAACACTGGCGACTGCTCCGTTGTGGTAGTCGAGGCCAGTTGGGGATTGGGCTCAGCCATTGTCAGCGGGGAAGTCACGCCGGACAGGTACGTAGTGGAAAAAATCACGCGCGAGATCGTGAGCCGCACGGTATCAACGAAGATGCGCATGCACCGGCCTAATCGCGTGGGTGTCGGAGTGATCGATGAAGAAGTCCCAGTCGATCAACAGAACACCGCTTGCCTCGGCGACGACGAACTCCTCGAGTTGGCCGACATTGGAAAGCGCGTCGAACGCCACTACGGTTGCCCGCAGGATATCGAGTGGGCCATCGCGCGGGATCTTCCGGCGATTGAAAATACCTTCTTGCTACAGAGTCGACCGGAAACAGTTTGGGCGGCGAAAGATGCCACGCCAGTGGCCGCTCCCAAAAGCAAGCCATTCGATCACGTATTCTCGCTCCTCAGCGGTGGAGCCGGCAAAAAATGAAGTTCACCAACGAGGACGTGCAGCAGATTCTGCAGCTTCTTGACGCTACCAAGTACGACGACCTGCTCCTCGAAACCGAGCGCTTCAAGCTGACGCTTCGCCGCAACCGCGACAGTGGGAACTGGACCGAGGAAACACAGGTGCTCTCGGAGCCGAATATCGTGAAGGCTTCAACTGGAACGCCAGTTGCTGTGAACGCCGGAGCTATGGCGACAGCGGATTCGGCAAAACCCGGAGATTCGCGAAAGGCAGGATGGCTTGACGTTCGCGCGCACTTGCCGGGCACGTTTTATCGCTCTCCGAAGCCAGGCGCGCCGCCGTTCGTCGAAATTGGGAGCCATGTCGAAGAAGAAACGGTCGTGGGCATCATTGAGACGATGAAGTTGATGAACGCGATTCACGCACGGACCAGGGGCGAAATCGTCGAGATTTGTTTTGAGAACGCTCAGTTCACGGAAAGAGATGCGGTGCTGATGCGCATCAAGCCGGGCTCCGAGTGACTCTGCGCCGCATCCTTATCGCCAATCGCGGCGAGATTGCCGTGCGCGTGATTCGAACGTGCCAGCGGCTCGGCATAGAAACCGTGCTGGCCGCCTCCGAAGCTGATCTGGATTCCATGGGCGCGCGATTGGCGGATCGTACGATATGCATCGGCCCCGCAAATTCATCCGCGAGTTATCTGAATATCGAAGCTATCGTTGCCGCTGCTGTTACCAGCAGGGCGGGTGCAATTCATCCAGGCTACGGTTTTTTATCAGAGAATCAAAAACTAGCGGAGGCCTCGAATCATGCCGGTGTCATCTTCATCGGCCCCACGGTTGAGCAGCTCGACGCGGTCGGCGACAAACTCAAAGCGCGTGCACGCGCTGCTGCTGCGGGACTGGCTAGTGTCCCTGGAGGCGAAGTGCGCGGCCTCGACGAAGCGCAGCAGCTTGCTACGGAGATCGGCTGGCCGATACTCATCAAGGCAGTGGGTGGTGGTGGCGGCCGAGGCATGAAGCAAGTGCGCGACGCCGCCAAGCTTGCTGCCGCGATGGAAATGGCGATGGCCGAGGCGCAGGCAAGCTTCGGCGATCCGCGTTTGTATATCGAGCGCTACATCTCGCACTGCCGTCACATCGAAGTGCAGATCCTCGGGGACGGCGAAGAAGTCATCCATCTCGGCACTCGCGACTGCTCGATTCAGCGGCGCTATCAAAAACTCGTGGAAGAAGCGCCAGCACCCAACATCAGTGAAACGCTGCGCGAAGAGATACATCGCGCGGCAGTTGCGTTTGCGAGGCATCTGAAATATAGGAGCTTGGGCACAGTAGAAATGCTCGTCGATTGTGATCGCAACATGTTCTACTTCTTGGAAATGAACGCGCGCATTCAGGTCGAGCATTCCGTCACGGAAGCGATTTGCGGGCTGGACCTTGTCGAGGAGCAGATCGCGGTTGCGGAGGGCCGCAAGCTACGATGGAAGCAGTACGAAATCAAATTCACGGGTCACGCGATCGAGTGTCGGATCAATGCTGAAGACTGGACGCAAGATTTTCGTCCGAGCCCTGGCACAGTGGGGCGAGCTATTTTTCCGGCTGGGCAGGGAATTCGCGTGGACTCGCACATCCAGGCCGGAGCGACGGTGCCACCTTACTACGACTCGCTTATGGGAAAGTTGATCGTTTGCGGCGCGGACCGCATAGAAGCGCTGCACAAATTGCGGGACGCGCTGGCGAATCTGGAAATCACAGGCGTAGCCACAAATGTGCCGATGCACGCCGAGCTCGTGCGTAACGCGGAATTTACTCACGGTAGTGTCAACACTGCTTTTTTCGAGCGATTTCTTGAAGATAGAAATACGGAGGCGGTGTGAAACACCGGTGAACGCCATGCGGTGTGTCAGAGACTGAAATGGCGGACATTCAACTCCTCGATGTCTC